>ENA-OQIR01000078-OQIR01000078.1-human-gut-metagenome-genome-assembly--contig:-NODE-78-length-42421-cov-3.256561_pt1 | contig 42421 bp, 59 predicted proteins | sample MGYA00242580_ERZ504745 | MGnify/ENA primary metagenome ERZ504745 (study PRJEB26092, sample SAMD00036214) | human gut metagenome | host: Homo sapiens | study: EMG produced TPA metagenomics assembly of...
CCGGCATACGAACGCCACCACCGTGCTGCTCTCGCACGGTGTGCCCATCGAGACCGTAAGCCGTCTTTGGGTCATACGGATTTGAAACCACCCAGATATATGCCCGGATAACCAACCAGAAGATCAGCAGCGACATGGAAGTCCTGTCCCATAAGCTGGAAAAGATGGAGAAGGAAATATGCGATGCCATCTGAGGAAATGGTATTTATGAAACGGATGATTTTCCCCTTCCTCATCAAAGTTCGTCCGTCCCTGCGGGACTCCGCGTTTTCCCTTCGGTTTCCGGCAGAAATTTCCGTACGGCGAAATTTTCTGCCGGAAAAACGCTCCGAAAGCGCAGGGACGGACGTAAGAGGGATTCAGAAGGCGAAAACTGCGACCGACGTAGTGCATGTGCGACAAGGAAAAGAACTGTCCGGGAGCCCCCTTTTCATGCCGTACCCCGGCATGAAACCACTTTTCTCTCCGGCTGTGGTGAAGGCTCTCCTGCTCCCTCTGCATTGCATATGCGGGTTGTTTTGCCCATATCCACGTCCGCCGGTATTGCCTGCCCTTTCCTTGAGAAAAACGGCTTACCGCAACGGGTGGCGTGACACAGACTTTTCCGGATATGGAGGAACATTCCGGAAAAAAGAGTGGAAGACGGGCTATTATTTGGCTGTATAACAACAAAGTTGTATTTTTGCAAAAAATAATATTATGGCTATAACTATCAAGAACATTCCGGTTTTGGAGGGCGTTACGGCGGAAGATTTCGTACGCAGTGCAGACAAGAACGCCGCAAAGGTAACACCCCGGTTATCAGTGGAGGCAAAGAAACGGTTGCGAAAAGTATTGGAGAAATCCCGTTCATTCCGGTTCAATTAACAGCAATGGACGGTATTTCTTTATATGATGATTGTGTCATGCTTGCCTATAACAAGGAAGTACGGAGGAATTGCCTTCCTTTCACTTGTGGCGAGAATGACCTTGATGATTTTTTTCTCAATGATGCCGATCTGTATGCGGATGAACTCCTTGGGAAAACATATTGTTGGGTGACGACTGAAATCCCGCATCGTATTGTGGCCTTGTTTACCTTGTCCAATGACAGTATCAAGACCAGATTAATATCCCCCAATGATAAAAACAGGCTGCAACGCAATATTGTAAATCCTAAACGTGGACGCAGCTATCCGGCCGTGCTGATAGGAAGACTGGGGGTCAATCTGGAATATCAGGGTACATCAAGCCACGTAGGACGGCAACTGATGGCTTTCATAAAAGACTGGTTCCGTCATGAGGACAACAAGACAGGATGCCGTTTTATCGTGGTGGATGCATACAATGAGGAAAAGATTCTCAGGTATTATGAAAGAAACGGTTTCGTTCCACTCTATAAAACAGACGTGATAGAAAAGCAATATTATGATATTCCGCAAGATGAACCTTTGAAAACCCGTTTGCTGTATTTTGATTTGAAAAAGGACTGACATAATAATATATCAGTAAAATCCTTTAGGGTGACAACGGGTTCCAAAGACAGGCTGTCGCTACGATTACCTGCCATATGGCACCGGCCGTTTTCTTGATGGCGGGCGGTGGATTTCATGGGAAGCCAATCCGGAATGACAAGTAATGCCGCACCTGTGGCATAATAGAGCATTATTTTGAAGGCGGAGACTTTGTCCGGTTCTTCTTTTTCCAAGGTTTTCCGTCGGATGTCTTCAAGTTTTCCACACTTGTTTTAGAATAGTCCGCATTATCAGCAGATTGCGAGTTTCAGTCTGCCGTTCCGATTCTCTTTATTGCATCGTAGCATGTCGTTGATATATTCCAAATACTTATCCATGAATAGGCGACTTATAATTTTGTCTCAGGCAAATATCGAGACACACTCCCGAATGAGGTCTTCCATGATTTTAAAAGACTCCGTATTTCGGAAGGAACAACGTACACATACAATTTCTCCGGAACGGCCGACTTTCCTGTCACTTCCCTGTAATCCTCCCCAAAATCAACACCGCCGTATAAACTGCATGAAAGCCCGGGCACGCTTCCTGTTTCCAATCCCATATCTGCTCCTTCCGCAACATCACGTATTGCCGTTCTCATTTCGTATCCTTGAATATTTCTCCAAACATACCAAAGACAGAAAAGCTGCATGGAATCTAAATTCTCACCGGACAGACAATAGATAGAAGGAAGGAATCCATCATCCTCATTTCTTGCGGCAAAAATAGTTGTTTTTCAGGCCGGTCCCGCAAGGCGGCCCTTCGGGCTGGTTGCACGTGAAAAAATCTTCCTCACGCTTCGCGTGAGCGTATTTTTTCACGCAAGCCTTGCCGGAGACCGCCGAAAAACAAACTGGAGGAAGCACAAGAAATAAGAATGCCTACGTGTAGGCCATGTATAACTCAAAAAAATATAAAGCTATGGCAGACAAGAGCGCAGAAAAGGAAAGACTGTTCAACGAGTGGTTCACTGCATCCTATGACAGGTTGAGAGGGACGTTACGCCGGTACGGAATGCTGGACGAGGACAATTTCCATGACACCTACCTTTTTGTAAGAAGGCAGGTGCTGGTTCCCGGAAAGGACATAACGGACTATGACGCGTATTTCATCGGATGCTACAAAAAGGCGGCCCTGGTAAAGATTAAAAGGGAGAATCGGTATGCACACCCTGAAGATGATTTCTTCCTCCGATGTGGCGAAGAGGCAAAATTCCTTTCCGAGGACGACCTGAACGGGTGCGAGCGGCTGGTAAGAGACATACTGCGTTTCGTAAGGCAGAAGTTCTCCTACGAGGAGTACCGGATGTTCATGCTCAGGTTCTATGAGGCGCAGTTCTCGTTCAAGGCACTGGCGGAATGCATGGGTATCTCGCATCGGCCATATCGCAGAAAGTATGCAGGATAGTGGACGCGGTACGTACCCACAGCGGTTTCGCATGGAGAAGTCAGATGCTGGCGGTGGAAAGCTTCATGTATTGAAAAAATTGTTTAACGGAAAAGTAAGAAAGTTATGGCACTGATAGTATACAACAGGGAAAACTCCCGTCCGCAGGAAGTCACATACAAGGGAAAGCGGACCATCAACCTTGACAGCAGGGGGACCGTCTATCTGTCAAAGACGATGTCAATCGAATTGGGAATCCTCGGTGGCGGACGGGTGAACTTCGCCCACGACGACGAGACGGATGACTGGTACATCTGCCGGGCCGATGACAGCGAGGGGTTCATTGTCTGGAAGGATAAAAGATGCGCAAGGTTCTCGGCGGGGGTTATCGTGCAGAGACTCATGCGGCAGGCGAAGGTGGAGAGGAAGAGCGTGCAGTTCATGATGGCGAGGATGCCGGTAGAGATTGGCGGAGTGGCCTATTACAAGATACTGCTCTCGAATCCGATACTCAGATAGAGGCATGGGCCGGAGGAGTCCGGCTGTATATGACATGACGGAGACAGGTGCATCCGACGGGACAGGAGCCCGGAGGGTGTGCCTGTTTTTATGCGCCGCCATGTTTACACACGGACATGCGGTTGTCACCGGCCGGCATAAGGTCACTCCGGCAAGACCGGGAAACAACATTGCCGGCGGATAATGATATCAGTACGGGATGTGCCGCCATTACAGGAACGGACCGTTCCACCGATACACGGGCAGCCCGCCCCAATTTCAGAATAACATAATGACATAATAAAATAAGAGTCTTTTTTTATAATGGAATCCCCGTATCTTATTGCCATATCGGAAAAATGTTTCCATGTCCCGCCATGTTATGCCAATGTTGTCACCGGATCATAATTCATAAAGAAAAAACACTCTGTGTATAGGTATTTTACGAGCAAATTAAAGTCGTTCATCCGGTGGAAAGAAAATGAAGGAGCGACCGGTATGACAACCGACCGCCCCTTCATTCACGATCCCGTACGGAACTTTTCTAAAGTTCCTCCGGCCTGGTTCTCGCCTCCCGGTAGCAGCCGTCAAGCAGCTTCTCGATGTCGGAAGAACGGTACAGTATCTTGCCGCCCAGCCGGGTGAAGGCAAGCAGACCGCTGTCACGGTACTGTTGCAGGCTGCGGCGGCTCACTTTCAGCTTTTCAGCCAGTTCGCGGTCCGTATAGAAGTTCTCGCCCGCCATCGCCGGTGACCTGCCGGCAAAGAGACGCTCCATGGAAACGGAGAGACGCTCGACGGTAGAGAAGAACTCTCTTATATGCTCGCTGCTCTCACGGGTGAGCAGACGGTTATCGGTATTCATCATGACTTGATCTTTTTTTGTTCGACATTCGTTTTCATGGCCTTTCAGATCGACCTTCCCATACTTTCAGCCCGCTTGCGGCGCTCCTCCACTATCCGGATGATACTTTCCACGTCCCCGGGCTTGTAATATGTCTTGTGCAGATCTGTGTGTATGCCAGCGTGCCGTTGTCACGGAGGGTCTGCAGGTTCTCGGGCTGACCTTCAGCAGCAGGCACACCTCCTGGTTGTCCAGCCATTTCTTCTCCTCCATGTCGCCGTACAGCCGGCAGAGGGTGTCCAGCCGGTCCGCGAACGTCCGGAAGGCCGAGAGCATCGCCTCGAAGGTCCTTGCCTCAATGTTCACTATTTCCATAATCACTGTAATTTCAGGTTTGACATCTGTTTCATTCTCTTTTCGGATCCGGATTCCGTTCCGCAATTTAGTGAATCCCGGCGGAACGTCCTGAATTTCAAGACAGGATGACTACCTTTGACACCATATGCGTACTTGTTTCATCTGCAAAGTAAATGATTGTTCCCGGATATGGTTCCGCCCCTTCATCAGATGTCATTATATGTCATCAGATGTCATGGAAATCGGATTTTAATATTCATTTGCTTTTAGTAAACAGACGTTCAGATCCGTTCCCGAAGAGTGGGAAATTTCCGGTGCGTATATTTGTGAAGTCATCACCGTCAGACTGATCCAACAATATGAATAACACGGCAAACCCCGCCAATCGGACCCGTCCGTTTCACAGCACTTGTTATTATCGTTTTATTTGCTTCCGACAATCGGGCAAACGGGTAGACCGTGCCCACAGTATCAACCATCTAAAATCCATGTACAATGAAAAGTGAACCGACTGAAAAAACGAAAGGGAAGAAAATGGCGGTATCCGAAACCGCAGACAGAAAGAACGGCCGTAGTCCCGGAGCCGGCCACGACGAGTGGTGGGAAAGACTCATGATGGAACCCGGTCCGGGGGAATCCGCCGGTACGGATGCTTCCGTGACGGAATCGATGATTCCATCCGGGCTCGTTGCGGAGGAGGTATCCGGGGAGGCGAGAAGAAAGGACACCCCGCCGGAACCGGAAGACCCCGTGAGAAGAAGAACGAGCGGCAGGCAACGCAGGGCCTCGCTGGAGGAGTACCGGGAAACGTACCTCACCGTCCCGAAGATCAGGAACCGCAAGACGGTGTTCGTCAGTGAGGATGTGAGGGACGAACTGGACGCCGTCGTCCGCAGGCTCGGCGGGCGTGGCATGAGCGTTTCCGGACTGCTGGAGAACCTTGCCAGGGAGCATCTTGCCGCCTACCGTGGGGACATCGAGCAGTGGAGAAAAATCTGACAGCCTGTTACCGGGCGTGGAGTATACCCGATGTATGCACTGTTCCCTGTATACCCGCTTCAATGTGGAAAATGCGGGGGGGGATTTTTCTGTGGGGGGAGCAAGGGTATGTTTCCGGATTCCCGAAAACCCTTGCTCCCCGCGCCCGGCGGTTGCTGGGAGGGCAAATCCGCTCCCGCCGGTCGCAGATTTTGGAATGAAAGAAGTACGGACGAAAAAGAAAAAACATATGACAAACGATGTGAATGGGATGAAGAAAAAATGTGGCCGTCCGGCACTGGGCAGGACGCGTAAATTGACCAGAGGCGTGACGGTGAAGTTCTCCCCCGTCAGCTACGAGGCTCTCAGGTTCAGGGCAGGGAAGTCCGGCCGGAGTCTGGCGGTCTATATCAGGGAGGCAGCACTGGCGGCCACCGTTACGGCAAGGCATACACCGGAGGAGAACGCACTGTTGCGCAGCCTGGCGGGAATGGCGAACAACCTGAACCAGCTGACAAAGCTCTCGCACCAGACCGGCTTTTACAGGACAAGGCTGCTGATAGAGGGGCTGCTGGGAAAGCTGAAGCGGATCATGGATGATTACAGGCCGAAAGGAGGATAGCCTCATGATAGGGAAGATCAGGAAAGGCCGCTCGTTCAGCGGCTGCATACGCTACGTGACGCAGAAGGACGACGCAAAAATCATCGCCTCGGAAGGCGTGCTGCTGGGAACGGTGGAGGAGACGGCACGCAGTTTCCGGTGGCAATGCCTGCTGAATCCGGACGTGGCGAAACCGGTGGGGCACATTGCGCTCAGCTTCAAGCCGGAGGACGCACCGAGGCTGACCGACGCGTTCATGGCAAGGCTGGCGGAGGAATACCTGGAGCTGATGGGGATACGGAACACGCAGTTCATCGTGGTGAGGCATCACGGGACGGACAACCCGCACTGCCACATCGTCTTCAACCGGGTGAACTTCGACGGGAAGGTGATTTCCGACAGCAACGATTTCAAGCGCAACGAGAAAGTGACAAAAATGCTTAAGGACAAGTATTCGCTCACCTATTCCGAAGGCAAACAGTCCGTTAAAACGGAAAAGCTGCATGCTTCCGAAAAGGTGAAATACGAAATATACCGTGCGGTCAAGGAAGCTTTGAGGAGTGCAGATACATGGAAAGAATTTCAAAATAAGCTCTTAAAAATGGGCGTGGAAATGGAATTCAAGTACAAGGAAAACACTAATGAAGTGCAGGGCATCCGCTTTATAAAGAACGGTCTGTCATTCAAGGGAAGTGGGATTGACCGCAGTTTCAGCTGGTCAAGGCTGGATGCGGCATTGGACCATAACCATGTCACGTCCCTGGAAAATGACGTTTCCCAAAAGCAACCGTACCATGAACAAAGTCATGGTTCTGTTATTGATAACCTGGTCGAAGTCACCGGTACGGGTGGCGTGTTCATGCCGTCGGTGGCACCGACGGAGGACGAGAAAGAGGCGGAACGCCTGCGGAGAAAGAAGAAGCGCAGGAAAGGAAGGAGTTTGTGAACCATATGTATAACAAAAAACTTTGAAAGATGAAAGAGGAAAATTATCTGGAAGGCATCTACGGATGCCTTGAAAGGATCGAGAAGAAAGTGGAGACGCTGCCCGTGGAAGGCACAAGCCCCGCAGTTGGAAACCGGACCAGTTCCCCGGAAGGGATTGCGGAACTGAAAATCCGTCTGGAACGCCTGCAATCCGCGGTGGAGAAAAACGGCTTGGAAATAGCAGCGGTACGTAACCATACCGTCCGGTTGTCGGAAGCTGGCCGTTGTCTGCCGAAACGTTTGCCGGGGAGATGGAAAAGATTAGATACTGCCTGAGTCAAGACTGCCAAGCTGTAAAGGAGACAGTGAGACGGCTGGATGAGAGAATGGTCCTGCTGAAAAAGGAACCGGAGCGCAGACTGGTGACCTACCGTCTGGAAAGCGCATCCAAGGCAGTGGTAACGACAGCTTCAGCACTGATCCTGGCACTGATCATTTCCGTCTGGACCAACTGCAACCAGTACCGCACGAACCGGCTTTTGAAAGATGCCGATTTGAAATACCGAGCCATCAGGATCTGCCTGCCGGGGGATGATCCCGACATCGCCTTCCTTGAGAAGCATTTCACCATCAAGCGGGACGAGGAAAAGATCCGGCGTGTGGAAAGGCTGGTGACCGCTTTTGAGGACTCGGTCAGGAACCGCATCCGTAACCATGAAATGGCAGCCTACAAGGACAGTCTGGCGCACCGGCTGTTCAGGGAGGCACAGGAAATCAGGAAGCAACTGGACAATCCCAATTCAAAATGACTGCACTATGGCAACAATCAGAACCAAATTCAGGTCCTCGTCCGCGGAAGGCAGGGAGGGCGCACTGTATTATCAGGTGATTCATAACCGTGTGGTCAGGCAGATCAGTACCGGATACAAACTTTTCGCTTCGGAATGGGACCAACGTTCCGAAGCGGTCATTCCCTGTCAACACCCTGCAGGGATGGAACGGGACAATTATCTTCTATCGGTAGGGGAACGGATAAGACGGGACAAAATCCGACTGGAAAAGGCTATCAGGACATTAAGCCAATCCGGTCCGTTTACAGCGGATGATATCGTCATACGTTTCCATGACAGCGGACAAGAACCTTCGTTTAACGACTATATCCGGCAACAGATAGTAAGGCTGAAACGTTTGGGAAAGATACGGACCTCTGAAACCTATACAGCCGCGCTCAAAAGTTTCAGCAGTTTTATGAAAGGTAGCGATATACTGTTTGGCGAACTTAGCTCTGACTTGCTCATGGAATACGAGGCTTATCTGAAAAACAGGGGGAACTCACCCAATACAATCTCGTTCTACATGCGCATTCTGAAAGCGGTCTACAACCGTGCGGTGGAGAACGGACTGACCGGACAGCGGAACCTGTTCAAGTCTGTTTATACAGGTGTGGAAAAGACCTTGAAACGGGCCATTCATTTAAATGATATCAGGCGTATCAAAAGACTGGACTTGTCCCTGAAACCCCACCTTGATTTCGCACGTGACATGTTCCTGTTCTGCTTTTACACACGGGGGATGTCCTTTGTGGACATGGCTTATCTGAAAAAGGGAGACATTGCGAACGGAATCCTGACTTACCGCAGGAAAAAGACCGGACAACAGCTGTTCATCCGATGGGAAAAGTGTATGCAGGAGATCATCAAACTTTTTTGTTTATCGGTTCAAGATTTCAAAGTTGTTCATTAATTGCTTTGTTGGTTATATCCAGAGTATTATTTGTAAGAGACTCTACGAATAAATGATGATAAGACCAGTTAGTTTATCGCTTGTTTTATAATTTCATTGCGATATTCGTTCGGTGTGCAACCTTCCATCTTCTTGAACCAACGTGTGAAATGTTGCGGGTATTGGAAACCCATTTCATCTGAGATTTGACTGATACTTTTTTGCGTGTTCATGATGCGCTCTTTGGCTATATCCATAATTTTTTGCTGGATATGCTTGATTGCTGACATACCGGTTTCCTTTTTTACCAGGTCACTGAAATAATTGGTGGAAAGACACAGTTGGTCAGCGCAATACTGTACCGTCGGAATACCTTTACTCGTTGGCAAGGCAGAATGATAGTAATTATTGAGCAACAATTCAAAACGCGCAACAAATCGTTGTTGGCATTTTCCCTTGTAATGAACTGGCGGTCATAAAAGCGGATGCAGCGGTCAAGGAGAAGCTTCATGGTATCAATAATCAAAGAACGGCTGTGCTTGTCAATAGGATGCCTCAATTCTTCTGCTACATTGTTTATACATTCAATGACTACTTTGCGCTCCTGTTCTGACAGGTGCAGTGCTTCGTTGGCATTATATGAGAAATAAGAATACTCTTTTATTATATGTGCAAGGGAAGTACCGCGCAATAGTTCGGGATGGAACATCAGGGCCCATCCGGCCGGCTGGTGCAGACTGCATCATCGTCAGAACCCATTACCTGCCCCGGAGCGATAAACAGCATGGAGCCTTTTTCATAGTCATAGAGGCTCCGTCCATAATTCATCGTACCGCAGTCAGTATCTTTCAGCAACACAGCATAAATGTTGTACAGTTTCTTTGAGTGTCTGATGGGCTGCACCTCGTAACAATTCACAACGCTGACCAACGGGTGCAGAGCTTCGACTTCGAAAAGGTCGCAGTACTGCTGAACTGTATCTATTCTTGTTATATCTCCCATAACCATCCTTTTGTTTTTTACAAAAATAAGTATTTATATTGACATTGCTGTCTGAGGAACAGCTGTTTCTTTTCTATCCCTTATTTATTTTATTCCATGACGACAAAGTTAGTTCATTCAATCAACGAACATATAACCCTAATCACAGACTGTCTTACCATTTTCACAGATAACATTTAACCCGGTCCAAGCCCGATGAAAGTGGTAATTTTATCAGTGATTGAGGTCTAATCTTCAGTATGTGAATGCTGTAATTTTGCAAGTGAAACCAAAAAGGTAAATAAGATGAAACCAAAAGCTTTATTTGTCATGTTAATCTTATGGCTTAGCTTCACTACGATTCAAGCGCGGTCAACCGAAGATGTCCCGGATAAGGGAACTTATGCAAAATTTCTGTTGGTAGGATGTTATATGAAGCCAGACGAAGAAGGTGTCAGAATGTACCGGTTTGACGGACAAACTGCCGATGTCGACTATCCGTGTGGGCTGAGAGGGATTTCAAATCCTGCTTTCCTTACATCTGATAGCACTGGTAATCGAATTTATGCCATAGGCGATGATGAAGGGAAAAGTTCGACTGCCAATGCTTTGCTTTTTGATAAGGAAAGTGGTCTGCTGTCTCTGCTTAACTCGCAATCTACAGACGGTGAACTTCCTATTTATATTACTCTCAGTCCAAAGGAATACTTTGTTCTGACAGCAAATTATAAGGGTGGCAGCATCACGGTATTCTCACAGGATAAGAAAGGAAAGTTGCAACGTGATACAAAAATAATTCGTTTTGCTGGAAATGGGCCGAATAAAAAAAGGCAGGAACAATCGCATCTGCATTGCGTGACCTTTACACCTGATGGCAAATTCCTTCTTGCTACCGATTTGGGAACAGATTGTATCTATCTGTTTCCGATAGGCAAACGACCGGAAGCAGGTAAGGCTCATTCTCTGTTGGATGAATCAAGAGTAGTCCGCATACAGATGGATTCCGGCTCAGGACCTCGACATATATGTTTTCACCCGAATGGCAGATTTGCTTATCTCATCAGTGAACTCTCGGGTAAAATAACTGTATTCTCCTATAATGAAGGCAAGTTGGAACGTTTACAAACAATTGTCTGCGACCCTTTCGTTGCAGAGGGAAATGCAGATATCCATGTTTCATCCGATGGCAAATTCCTCTATGCTTCCAAGCACTTGAAAGAAGATGGCATAATTGTTTATTCCATTGATTCCCAAAAAGGAACATTGGTTCAAATAGGATTTCAGCCAACAGGTCTTTATCCGCGAAGTTTTGCCATCTCTCCGGATGGTTGCTATTTGGCAGTGGTTTGCAGGGATGCCAACTGCATACAGATATTCGAAAGAAACCGAAATACGGGGTTACTGAAGAATACGGGAAAAAATATCCGACTGGAAAGACCGGCGTTTGTCAAGTTCTTATAAATTCATCACTAAACAGAAAGCAATATGAACAAGTTAATTACAACCATCGCCTGCCTGATATGCTGTATCGTTTATACGCAGGCACAAAACAAGAACAATATGTTAAGCAAGAAAGAACAAAGTATTGCCGCCATCAGTATGTATGCCGCACGTGGCAATCAGGACAGCCTCAAAGTGATCCTTGCCAGAGGACTTGACTGTGGGCTGACCGTGAGCGAAGAAAAAGAAGTACTTACCCAGCTCTATGCCTATTGCGGCTTTCCACGCAGCATGGGTGCATTGGTTACGCTGATGAATCTCACCAAAGAGCGTGCAGCACAAGGCATAAAGGATGAAGCCGGACGGGAGCCTTCTCCGGTAAAGAGTTCGGATATGTTTGTTGTCGGTGGACAAAACCAGCTGAAACTGTTCGGTCGTCCGGCACTAGGAGAAGTGCTGACATTTGCTCCGGCATTGGACCAATTTCTGAAAGCTCATCTGTTCGGTGACATATTCAGCCGTGACAATCTCGACTGGCGTACCCGTGAACTGTCTACTGTGGCTGCCTTGTCGGTGTTGGACGGCGTGAAGAATGAGTTGAATACTCACATTGCCCATGCCAAGCACAACGGCGTGACACAGGCTCAGATAGACGAAGTACTTATCATGGCGGCACGCTGTCGGAACGGAATGGTGCTTTCTGAATCCGATGAACCGGCAAAGACTTTTCAAACAGATCCGACAATTACTGTCCGTAAGGTCTTTTATAAAAACAGGTATGATATCATGCTTTGCGCCGAAATGTACCTCCCGAAGGATTTCAATGAAGCGCAACACTATGCAGCCCTCATCATCGGACACCCGTTCGGGGCTGTGAAAGAACAGTGTAGCGGACTCTATGCACAGGAAATGGCACGGCGAGGCTACGTGACTCTGGCTTTTGATGCTTCCTATCAAGGCGAAAGTGGAGGAGAACCGCGTCACACGGTATCGCCCGACGCATTGGTGGAAGACTTCAGTGCTTCTGTAGACTGGCTCGGACTACAACCGTTTATTGACCGCAACCGTATCGGTGTGATTGGCATCTGCGGAAGCGGCGGGTTCTCTGTCTGTGCGGCTTCTCTCGACCCCCGCATCAAGGCATTGGCAACCGTGAGCATGTATGATATGGGGCGTGCCACCCGTAACGGTTTGGGGGATTCGATGACGGATGAACAAAGACGCAAACTGTTGGATGAAGTTGCCGAACAACGTTGGAAGGAAGCAGAAACGGGAGAAGCACGTATCCGCTTTGGCACACCGGAGAAACTGCTGGGAAATGCCAATGCCGTGCAGAAGGAGTTTTTCGATTACTATCGCAACCCCTTGCGTGGCTATCATCCGCGCTATCAAGGTATACGCTTTACCAGTCAGGCGGCATTGATGAACTTCTATCCGTTTGCCATGATTAAAGAGATTTCACCACGCCCCGTGCTATTCATTGCAGGCGAGCATGCACATTCGCGCTATTTCAGTGAGGATGCCTATCAAGAAGCCAGCGAACCGAAAGAACTGTATATCGTTCCCGGAGCCAATCATGTAGACTTGTATGACCGGATGGATAAGATACCGTTCGAAAAAATTTCGGAATTCTTCTGGTATGCTTTGCGGTAATTCAGATGAAAATGGTAATGCTATCCGTGATTATGATACAGCAAAGCGAATACGCAGGAGGGTAACTTTGCAACAGAAACAATTTAAAGATTATAGTATTTGCAACCAGTTATTACTCAATATTTTGTGAGTTATAAGTCAGAAATATGGGCATAACCTTTAGGGGTACATTCTAAAAGGTGAAGATTTAACCTTTTTATTATTTCTTAACACTCAAAGAGCGGTGGTAGAGGGTATTTTCCCTCTTTTCGGTACTTTATTGATGGTTCGATGTTCCCATCTTTCCACATTGCTTGGCTCGTTCGCACAAGCCACTACAAAGGTACTACAATTTCCAATAAAGGCAAGAGGACAGCAATTCAAATCTATTATTTTTGAGGGAGTGAAATCTGCCGCTTGCCAAATTTCTCTCTGTCGAAAATAATAGTCCTCTGAAAAGAATGAAAACAGCATTGATAAAATTGCCTTATTAAGGGGGGGCTATGCTGTTTTATGCTATTATTTCGTCAGTCGTTTATCTCCGTTGCCGGATGCAGTTTTCAGCCAAGCCGATGAATAAGAAAAGGTTTTGGAGCTGTTTACTCTCCAACGGAGGACGAAACTGCTCCAAATGGTTTACCGCTTGAACTTTTCGTTTTCTAAAAGAGGTTTGGCAACCTTTGCATCCGACAAAAGGAGATAAATGACCAGATATATAACAGTAGTATTACATTAAGGTAAAGAACAACCATGGTATAGTATTATTGCAATTTAACTATTTAAAGTTTGTTTATAATCAAATCATTTAAAGATTTTTGTCCTTCTATGATTTTTTGTATTTGATAAATGTCGTAATTAAATAAAAAATATCACGCATAATGACTTTTTCTTTTTTCTAAATTTCTTCAAATGACAAATTATTGTTACCTTTGTAATGTAATGTAGTTAATGGTTGCGCTTATAAAGTCCTTGGAAAGGATTTATGTATAAAAGAGGTAGATGTTTACTCTGTTCTTGTTTGGATTATCAGCATCACTGATATGAAATAACAAAAAAATATACAATGGCTAAGCGGACGGACAGGCAGGGAAATAGTACAGATTCCCAATCCCCCTCTTTATAATACATTGCGTATAAGATTTATTAACTGTCTGGTCTGGGGAATCTACAGAGATTTAACGAATCAAGATGGGAAGAGTCAGTCTTTGTCTTGTCATAATGTTCTTCATCTGTAGTGCTCAAAAAATTGATGCACAAGTACAGAATATCAGAGAGAAACAAGATACCATTTCGGCGACTAAATCATTAGAGCATATCAGGCCCGAGAATATCAAGAAGGACCATTGAATAATGCTTTGGATGTATTGAGTGGTCAGTCTGCCGGTGTGAACGTCACCACTAATGGGACTGACAGGCTCGCTATGCTGAATAGTATCCGTGTGCGTGGTACCACATCCATTATGGGTGGCAATGACCCGTTAGTAATTATTGACGGAGTGACATCTGACATCGCTACGCTATCTACCATATATCCCGCAGACATCGAGAGTTTCACTATTTTGAAGAATGCTACCGAAACGGCAATGTACGGTTCCCGTGGTGCTTCAGGTGTAATTGAGATTAAGACCAAGAAAGGAACGGGGCGAGGTTTCGAAATATCATATGATGGCAACTACGGATTCGAGTCAATGTATAAACATCTGCAAATGCTCAACGGCCCGGAGTATATAGCTACAGCAGAGGCACTTGGATTAGATTACAATAATGGTGGCTACAACACCAATTTTCACGATGTAATTACTCGTACGGGCTTGATACATCAGCATCACTTGGCTTTTAGCGGTGGTTCGGAAAACTCAAACTATCGAGCATCGTTCGGTTTTATGGATCATAATACAATTGTCAAAGTTAACGATTACCGAAATTTAGTGGTAAAACTTGATGCTACACAAAAGGCTTTCGATGGTCGCTTAGTTGGCGATTTTGGTGTATATGGCTACTCGTCAAAGATACACGACATTTTCGATACACGAATGCTGTTTTACTCGGCAGCTGCACAGAATCCTACATATCCAGCAGGAACTGATGTTAATGGCAACTGGGTGAAGAACTCGGCTGCATCACACATCAACCACCCCGGAGCACTCCTCTATGAGAAAAATGACTCCGAAGAACGGAATTTCAATACACATTTGGGGCTGAAATTTAATATCCTTGACAATTTGATATTGTCGGCTTTCGGCTCTTATTCATATTCATCTACGGGAAATGCTCAATTTTGTCCTACATGGGTGTGGGCGCAAGGCAATGTTTATCGTGGAGAGTTCAAGGGTGAAGACTACTTTACAAATGTGTCCCTCTCATATAACAATGCTTGGGGAGACTCACACCTTGATGCTGTTGTTGGCGCAGAATATCTTAAACAGGTAAGGACTGGTTTATGGGTGCAGGCAAAAGGAATAACAACAAATGATTTCTCCTATAATAACATCGGAGCAACATCATCGCGTCCTTTCGGTGGTACGAGCAGTAGCTATGAAGACCAGTCACTTGCTTCAATAATGGGTAGTGTCACATATAGTTACAAGGATAGATATTCTATTGCGGCAGCACTCCGTGGAGATGGCTCTTCAATGGTAAGCGATAACAATACTTTCGGATTCTTCCCATCAGTATCACTGGGTTGGGATGTAAAAAAAGAAGGCTTCCTCTCTGATACTGACTTTATAACAATGTTGAAACTAAGAACCGGATATGGTCGGTCAGGAAATCTTGGAGGTATAACATCCTATACAACACTTAATACCGTAAAGGAGAATGGTATCGTATCCATCAACGGTGCACCTACCGTAACAATGGGAAGTATACGCAACACGAATCCGGACCTTAAGTGGGAGACTCGTTCAACATTTAATATCGGTTTTGACTTAGGTATATGGGATAATCGGTTGATGCTTACCTCGGAATTATATTACTCAAAGACAACGGATATGCTCTATGAGTATGATGTTCCCGTTCCGACCTTTGCGTTCGATAAACTGATGGCAAATATCGGCTCGATGTCTAACCAGGGTGTCGAACTAGGAATCTCGGTAGTTCCCATTCAACGAAAGGATATGGAGATGAATATCAACTTCAATATGTCCTACCAGAAGAATAAGTTACTTTCGCTTAGTGGAGAGTATAATGGTATGCATATGACAGCTTCAGATATTACTCCGATTGGCTCGCTTTATGGTGCAGGTCAGAACGGTGGAGACAATAATGTAGTATATCAGATTGTAGGTCAGCCATTGGGGGTATTCTATCTACCTCACTGCAAAGGGCTTAAAGAAAATGAACTTGGTGGCTACAGTTACGATATTGAAGATTTGAATGATGATGGCGAGATTGATTTTAGCGATGGCGGAGACAGGTATATAGCAGGTCAGGCAACCCCCAAGGTAACTATTGGATCAAACATCAGTTTCCGTTACAAGTCCTTTGATATTGCCATGCAGATAATGGTGCTTTCGGTCATAAGATATTCAATGGCACGGGCTTGGCTTATACCAATATGTCTATATTCCCTGACTACAATGTATTGAAGGGTGCTCCTGAAAAAAATATTATTGATCAGAATGTTTCAGACTATTGGTTGGAAAAAGGTGACTATGTAAATATTGAACATATTACCATAGGCTACAATATTCCAATGAAATCCAAGGCTGTGAAGTCATTGCGTCTTTCGGCAGGCATTAGCAACCTTGCAACAATCACAGGCTATAGCGGTCTTACTCCAATGATAAACAGTTATGTAGTAAGCAACACTTTGGGCATTGACGACAAACGCACCTATCCTTTATATCGTACCTATTCGTTAGGTCTTAGTATTCAATTCTAACCGCTTACAGTTATGAAAAGATATATAAACATATTGATGGTTGCTTTGGCAACGATGATGACCTCTTGTCTTACTGAAGACCCTAGAGATCAACTTTATGAAGAAGACATTTACAACAATGCCAACAACATATATATTAATGCAGTGGCTGTGCTCTACAATTACATTGGTGGCAGTGCAGACAGTGAGGGTTTACAGGGGACCTGTCGTGGGATTTATGACTATAACACACTTACTACAGACGAAGCCATGATACCTATTCGTGGTGGCGACTGGTACGATGGAGGTTTGTGGACGAATATGTATCAGCATAAGTGGAGTCCTAATGATTTACCACTCTACAATACTTGGAAATACCTCTACAAGGTTGTTGTGTTATCGAACAAATCTCTGCATATCATCGATAAGTATAGCCATAACCTATCTGAGGAGCAGAGAGTGGCCTACGAAGCTGAGGTGCGAGCTCTGAGAGCACTTTTCTACTACTACATTATGGATATGTATGGCAGAGTGCCCATCGTAACATCCTATGAACAACCGCAGGATGAAGTTGTGCAGAGCGAGCGTAGCGAGGTTTTCCGTTTTATCGTGAATGAGTTGCAGGAGGTTGCCGAGTTGTTGCCAAATGAGCGTAGTAATAAGATGGGTAACTACTATGGTCGTATAACAACACCTGTAGCTAATTTCCTTTTGGCTAAGTTGGCTCTTAATGCGAGATATATTGTGATGATAATTGGACTGATGGCGTTCCACGGAACGGTAAAGAGATATTTTTCACCGTCGATGGTGAGAAACTCAACGCTTGGCAGACCTGTATCAAATATTGCAATAAACTTGCCGAGGTAGGTTATCGGTTGGAGGACGATTATAGCTATAATTTCTCTGTGCATAACGAGAACTCCAACGAAAACATATTCACCATTCCGTTGGATAAGAACCTCTATGCTGCGCAGTTCTGGTATCTCTTCCGATCACGACACTACAACCATGGCGGTGCGTTGGGTGGCTCATCGGAAAATGGTACCAGTGCCAATATCTCAACAGTCTTAGCCAACGGATACGGCACAGATGATGTAGATGCTCGCTTTGAAAAGAACTTCTATGCCGGCATCGTAGAGGTTGATGGAAAGCCTGTAATGATGGACAATGGACAGCAGTTGGAGTATTTCCCATTGGAGCTAAAGTTGAATCTTACGGGAAGCTCCTATGTCAAGACAGCTGGTGCTCGTATGGCAAAATATGAGGTTGATAGGACCTCACATTCCGACGGTAGACAACCGGATAACGACATCGTGCTATTCCGCTATGCCGATGCTCTCCTGATGAAGTCCGAGGCAAAGGTACGTAATGGTGAGGATGGCTCGTTGGAGTTGAACGAAGTCCGAGGTCGTGTTGGTATGCCATATCGAGAAGCTACGCTTGAGAACATATTGAAAGAGCGTTTGTTGGAGTTAGTATGGGAAGGCTGGCGACGACAAGATATGGTGCGTTTTGGAGTTTATCACAAATCATACGATCAGCGAGTCCAACTGGCTGATGAGAAAAATGGGTATACCACAGTTTTTCCTATTCCACAAAAAAGTATAGACTTGAACCCAAAATTGAAACAAAATGTTGGATATAAATAACTTTAGCCTATGAGTATTCAATTTGACATTGCAAAACAGATTATAGCTGAAACATGCCCTAATCGCAAACTTAAGTTGGAGAATATTCGCCTTTTTGCAGATATTATTCAGCCTAAGAAATATCAAAAAGGTGATATAATTCTAAATGAAGGTGATATCTGTAATTGCCTATTTTATATAGAAAAGGGATTTATTAGACAGCACTACCTAAAGCATGATAAGGATGTGATAGAACATTTAGCATGTGAAAAAGATGTTGTCTGGTGTATTGACAGCTATTTTAACCGAGAGCCAACACATCTTATGATGGATGCTGTAGAAAACAGTGTTTTATGGGAAATTCCGCGTGATATAATGGAAGAATATGGAAAATAAGAAGGAAGAGCCAACTTTGAACAAGGTAACGTTCGTAAACGGTGTGCAGATTAAAAACAAAAGTGGAAAGCACTGATGTGGGATAATTTTATCTATTATGGTAAGATTAATCAAAACAGAGACAGTCATAAGTGTACTGATGGGGCATTTTATAAAGAAATTATTGTTTATCTTGCTGTTTGTCGGGGTACTGATTGCTCCGGCAAACGCACAAAACGAAAAGAATATGTATTCGTACAAGAAAATTGGCAACAAGTATATTGTCAGCATTAACAATCATACTGAAATTGTGAAAGCCTGAATGCTTTCTGCAAGGAGAAAGGAATTCTGTCGGGTTCTATCAACGGGATTGGTGCTATCGGAGAGCTGACCCTCCGTTTCTTCAATCCCAAGACAAAAGCATATGATGATAAGACATTCCGGGAGCAAATGGAAATATCCAACCTTACAGGGAATATATCATCTATGAATGAGCAGGTATATCTTCATTTGCATATAACCGTCGGCAGGAGCGACTATTCCGCTTTAGCCGGACATCTACTTTCCGCAATACAGAATGGTGCAGGGGAGTTCGTGGTGGAAGATTATAGCGAGCGGATAAGTCGCACATATAATCCAGATTTAGGCCTGAATATATACGATTTTGAAAGATAGTTGCCTATAAATATCGCTTGGAATACAGGATAATACATCATTCAGCTTAGATGATATATATCAAAAAAAAGTTTATCAATTCTGTCACGTTAACTTTGCAACAGAAATAATTTAAAGACTATCAAATATGGATAAAGACAAGGATATGAGCCGCCGGAGATTCCTTAAAATGGCGGCATTGACAGGAGCTGCCATGTGTGTCGGGCCTACCTTGAACAAGGTAACGGCAGCAGAACGGGTATGGATGGGGAAACAACAAGTTGCAAACAACATCCCTGCAGGCATGGCGGCGGTGCGCACTCGGCGAACATTGGGACACGGAAATACGGCATTCACTGTTTCTGCAATGGGATATGGCTGTATGGGCTTGAACCATAACCGCAGCCAGTACCGAGCAGGGAAAAAGAAATCGCCCTGGTGCATGAAGCTGTTGAACGTGGGGTGACCCTTTTCGATACAGCCGAAAGCTACGGCTACCACATCAATGAAAAATTGGTCGGCGAAGCCTTGAAAGGATATACCGACCGGGTATTTGTGTCATCGAAGTTCGGACATAAGTTTGTAAACGGTGTGCAGATTAAAACCGAAGAGGACAGCACTCCGGCCAACATCCGCCGGGTTTGTGAAAACTCGTTGCGCAATCTCGGAGTTGAAACATTGGGCATGTTCTACCAGCACCGCATAGACCCGAACACACCGATTGAAGCGGTGGCTGAAACATGCAGCAAACTCATCAAGGAAGGTAAAATCCTGCATTGGGGCATGTGTGAAGTAAACGTTGATACCATCCGCCGTGCGCACAAGATATGTCCGGTTACGGCAATCCAAAGCGAATATCACTTGATGCACCGCATGGTAGAGACGAACGGAGTGTTGGAGCTGTGCGAGGATTTGGGCATCGGTTTCGTTCCATACAGTCCGCTGAACCGTGGTTTTTTGGGCGGTATGATCAATGAATATACCAAGTTTGATGTTACCAACGACAACCGGCAGACCTTGCCACGCTTCCAGCCCGAAGCCATACGCGCCAACTATCGTATTGTGGAAGTTCTTAACGCTTTCGGCCGTACAAGAGGCATTACCCCGGCACAGATAGCTTTGGCCTGGCTGATGAACAAGAAGCCTTTTATCGTGCCTATTCCGGGCACCACCAAACTCTCTCATCTAGAAGAGAACCTTCGTGCCTGCGACATCCGTTTCACGGCAGAAGAGATAGAAGAACTGGAAACAGCCGTAGCTGCCATTCCTGTGGTGGGTAGCCGCTACGATGCCTTGCAGGAGTCTAAAATCCCAAAATAATCCGTGTATGAAGAAACAGATATTTTACATGACGTTCATCGCTTTACTGTCGGGCTGTAATTGTTACAAAGGGAATATTCTGCAAATAGAGGAACAAGGCAGTTTTGCCGTAGGTGGCACCGTACTGACCGATTCATTGGGACACAAATACCACGGCGACCATGCTTATGTATTTTATCAGAAACCGGTTGATGCACGGAAATATCCGCTTGTTTTTGCACATGGTGTCGGCCAGTTTTCCAAAACATGGGAGACCACTCCTGACGGACGCGAAGGGTTTCAGAATATATTTCTTCGCAAAGGTTTCTCCACCTATCTTGTCGACCAGCCTCGCCGGGGAAATGCCGGACGGAGTACGGAAGCTGTCACACTGGAACCGGTATTCGATGAAGAAGAATGGTTCAACCGTTTCCGTGTGGGAATCTATCCTGATTATTTCGAGGGTGTACAGTTCAGTCGCGACCGGGAAGTCTTAAACCAGTACTTCCGGCAGATGACGCCGACCATCGGACCTTTGGACTTCGATGTCTATTCCGATGCCTATGCTGCTCTTTTTGACAAAATCGGTCCGGCCATATTTGTCACTCATTCACAAGGCGGTCCGGTGGGTTGGTTTACTTTGCTCAAAACGAAGAACATCAAAGCCATTGTAGCATACGAACCCGGTGGAAGTGTACCCTTCCCAACCGGTCAAGTTCCCGAAGAAGGCAAAGTCTTGACACGGTCTAAAAAAACAGAAGGAATAGAAGTCCCTATGGCAGTTTTCAAGAGATACATGGAAATTCCCATCATCATTTACTATGGGGATAACCTGCCCGAAACAGACGAACATCCGGAACTTTACGAATGGACACGCCGTCTGCATCTCATGCGCAAGTGGGCCGAAATGCTCAATAAGCTGGGCGGTGACGTGACGGTCATTCATCTGCCCGATGTCGGTCTGCATGGGAATACGCACTTCCCGATGTCGGATTTGAACAATGTGGAAGTAGCTGACCTGCTGTCGAAGTGGCTGTATGAGAAACAGCTGGACAGATAGAAATTAACAGAGGATAACCCCAAAACCTAAATAAAAATAGTTATGAAACTGAAGTGCTTATTGGCAATGCTGCTCTTAACCTTCCTTTCGTGCAGCAACACTCCGGCTGTTGAAGATAAGATAGATTCGTTGCCTCACTCAGAGCCGGGGAAAACATTGATAGTCTATTTCTCATGGAGCGGACATACGCAAACTGTAGCCAACATTATCCATGAACTTATTGGATGCGACATGGTGGAGATTGAACCGGAAGAACCCTATTCTGATGAATATAATGAAGTGGTTGACCGTTTCAAAAATGAAAGAGACAATCATATTCTTCCAGCTCTGCGTACAAAAGTAGAGAATATGGATGATTATGATACATTGATTATCGGTAGTCCTATTTGGGGTGGTCTTCTGTCTTCTCCTGTAAAAAGTTTCCTGTCCGGTTATGATTTGTCCGGGAAAAAGATACTCCCATTCTGTACACATGGAGGAAGCGGAACAGCACAAAGTGTGGATAATATCCGCAAACTATGTCCCCATGCTGAAATATTGCTGTTTATGGCAGTCAAACTGCAAACTCTCGGAATGAAGTGAAAAAATGGCTGTCAGAAGCCGGATTTTCTGTCGAATTAAATTACGCCCGTTTAATAGTTTTAATACTGAAATGAAATATCCTTTGTTATCCGCACTCTTTCATCCCCTTTTTCAGAGATTTGCAGATAGACCAGTAGTTGAGATTAGGGAATATGAGATTGTCTTCCTGACAGGGTCGGTAACGCTCGATAATCTGCAAAGGAGTATCCAACAGTTTCACTTGGAACGGCACTTTTGTCTTGTACCGTTTGGACAATATCCACTTCTCACCATTCACTTCTACGATGTTGCTATTGGTTAGTTCCTTGATGTCCACGAAAGAGAGGGCAGTGAAGCTGGCGAAAACAAAAATGTCACGAATATAGAACAGTTGGACATCCCCAACTCGTGCGTCATCAACGTTTTCAGTTCATCTTCCGTCAGGAACTCACGTTCCGTCACATTAGGCTGATGTGGAATTGGGCAAACGTTTTTTTCGGTATTAGTCCGTTAAAGTGCACACACATGACAACGCCTTTCAGCCACATGCATTTTTCCCATATCGTCCGTTGTGAAGTCCCGCTTTCGTTGATAGGTAGGCTGCAAACCCCTTGATGAAGTCGGGCTTAATCTCCAGCATGAACATATCCGTCCGTCTGTAAAAAGACTTGATGAACGCTGCCACATGGTTTCTTGCCACCACCCGTGAACGGTGGTTGCCATTACCCTGTCTTTTCCGACACGCTTCTTGAATACTTCGTTCTCACGTCCGGACGCTTTGAGCAGTGTCTCATACTCACTGCCGATACCCTGATAAGCATTGCTCACCATTTCAGCCGTCACGAACGCTTCACGGTCGAATATACGCAGGTAGTGCTTGATGATTTGAGCCTTGATGTTGTCAAGGGCAAGGTTGATATCACGTACTTCCGCACTCTTGCCTTTCGCCCTGTTCCCTTTCACGTCCCAAAGCGTTTTCGGGATACTCTACTTATAGCTGAACTGCGTCACAATCCCGTTAATCGTTACCCGTCCTATGATGCGGACAATATCGTTTTTCTCCTTGTTGCCGTTCACGTAGAACAGCACTTTGAATGTACTTCTTGCCATACTCGTTTTTTAAGTTTAAAATTAAGTATCAATGAGTTATGCCTTGTAAACCAACCGAAGCCATACGGAGAAAAATTCAGCACGGAGTATCAAAAACCACCTTTCACGGGGTAATGATTTAGCAACCTTTCTACTTCATAAATTTACTTTTTTTTGCGTTACCTCGTTTTATGCCTTTGTCCTCATTTGTCCTCACAAACGCTTTATTCATAGCCGTTTTAAAAACATTTCCGCCTTTCTATTCCTCTTTTCCACAGATTTTTAGTAAATTTATATCCGTCTAATTTTTAAGGTCCTATGTTCAGACTCAATCTAACCAAACATTGCATAAAGTGGTACTGTTTCATCCAAATGCAACTGATGGACACGTTCGTACATTATTTTGTGCTTGTATCGTTATATCTATTGCAGCTATTATCTGTAGTTCATTTGTATCCATGGCCCATTACAGACAGGCGTTATTCAGTATGACTTATTTTTCCTCCCTGGTGTTTTTTTGTGGAGTATGCATTGCGCATTTGCGGCACCGGTCAAATATCCGGATAGAGACATAAACCGTACACGATGGAAATATATTTTTTCATTCTATGGTTTGTGGACTCCGTGACCATTCTCCCTTATATGTTAACCTATATGTATTGGGATACGAATATTGTCCATGTCATTATCCTCCTTTACATTTTTATTATTGTCAAATAGATAAGATACTTACGGAAGAGTGGGTTATGACCTATATACCTGCGGTATCATGGTCTGTTTTTCTGCTATTCTGCTATACTATATAGAGCTTAATGTACAGCTTGAGGATTTCAAAACATTCGTGACGGGCTTTGGTGGGCAGTAATTCTAAGACTTTAAATAAAGAAAAATTAAGCCACCCCTTAAAAAAAGAGATATTTCCTTTCAAAGAATTCATTTCTTTTATTACATTTGTATTAGTCTTTTGAAAATAGAAGATTTATAGTAAAGCGTTAAGGCATTATCCAAGTTCAGGAAATCCCCAATTTCGAAACAACAATTGGATAATACATTGGACGCTCCACGTTCTATCTATATAGATTTTTGTTATATATAGACGTGGGGCTTTGTGTATTATATGTTGTTGAGTATGGGGATACTTCTGAACGGTAATACCAAAGTTCCCACGCTTAACTTTATATAAACACAACTCCAGGGAACAGGGTTGGCTTATAATAAACATTATGAAAGCAACTTGTTTTAAAAGCGAGACAACTGTCTCCAACGACTTTCCCCCTTTGTTTGTTACTGTCTTTTGTGGAATATTCTATCCTTTCATTTCCATTCCTGTCTCTTTCGGAACATACCGTTCATTATCATACAAATTACATGCCAAAGCACTTTTCTGCCTTCTCCTGCTATGGTACTAGATAATAGTAACTCCCCCTATCACATAGAGGAAGAACTTTGGTTACAGATACTTTCTCTGTCAAGAGAGTTGCAGGAGTGTAAAGCTAGTCTGCACCATAATACTTTGGACTGTATTTCCGATAAGATTGAAGGAATAGAAAGAGAACTGGATGTCTTATTGGATATTCTGCAAGGGAGCAAGACAAAAAGACATCATAGTGCTATTTTTTATGACAATTTGTCTACGCCGATAAGTTATCCTATTATTTAAGCCTCGTTTAAGAATTCCGTTTTATGGGTTACCCACAATCGAATGGAATTTTTATATACTGAGAATAACACATGATATTAGTAATGGATTTTCAATATTCAGAGTGATAATGGATAAACGAATAGAAAACGCCATGAATGAGTTGATCAATACAGAAATATGGTCAACCGGTTTATACCTGTCATTGCAGGTTTATTTTGAAGATGAACGGCTTCCAATACTTAGCTCCTGGCTGAACTCCCAAGCACAGGACAATATGAACAAGGTTTATCAGATGATGAATCGGATATGCATGATGGAGGATGTGTTGTAATCAATGAAATGAAACGGGATACACATGAATGGACAACGCCATTGAATGCCTTGAATGAATTGCTTGAACATGAGCAGTACATATCACGTCAGGTAAACACATTTCTCATATTATGCTGGAATGTAAGCATGTCCTTCCATTCTTTCATCAGCGGGCTGTATGCAGACCGTATATATGTAAGTACGGCATTTATGGAATTGTTACGTATCCTCGCCAAGGAAAACGAACGGAAACTACCTTATTTTTGACGGTATGGATTTAAGATTGATGTTATGCAAAATTTAATATTGCAGAATGCTATCTGGTATGTTTTTTGCGATATAATAATCGATAATAAACTATATGTCATCATGGATATATTTGTATATTTAACATTGTGTTTCACTTCGCTATTCACCTTGATGGACCCTCTTGGAGTGATGCCGGTATTCCTGCAAATGACTGATGGAATGGATACGAAAGAACGCAGATATATCGCCTTGAAAGCATGTACCATTGCATTTATCATATTAGTCCTTTTTACATTATCGGGCAGGTTTCTGTTTCATTTTTTCGGCATCTCAACAAACGGATTCCGGATTGTGGGAGGTATCATCATCTTTAAAATCGGATATGATATGTTGCAGGCACATTTTACCCATGTGAAACTGAATGAAACTGAACGAAAAGAATATTCCAAAGATATAACCATCACACCTCTTGCCATTCCGATGTTATGCGGTCCGGGAGCGATTTCCAGTGGAATAACATTGATGGAAGATGCTTCGGAATATACTTTCAAAATAGTATTGCTTGGCGTAATCGCTTTGGTCTGCATTCTTTCCTTCTTTATTCTGTGCGCGTCCACCCAGCTTTTAAAAATCTTGGGAGAGACGGGAAACAATGTGATGATGAGACTGATGGGACTTATTCTAATGGTGATCGCCGTGGAATGTTTTATCAGCGGGATACGTCCGGTATTAATTGAAATCTTGAAACAAGCCCATGCTTGTTCTTAAAGAAGAGAGATAATTTGGATTTATTATTAACATTAAAAGTTTGATTCATCATGACTGAAAAATTGCAAAATGCTCTGAATGAGCAAATCACAGCAGAATTATGGTCTGCCAACCTGTATTTATCAATGTCTTTTTATCTGGAAAGAGAGGGCTTTTCCGGAATGGCTCGCTGGATGCAGAAACAGTCTGCAGAAGAGACCGGGCATGCATATGCCATTGCCGGGTACATGATTAAGCGTGAGGCAACCCCGAAAGTAGACAAGGTCGATGTGGTTCCACAAGGTTGGGGTAACCCTGTTGAAGTATTCGAGCATGCTTTGGAGCATGAAAAACATGTTTCCAAACTGATTGATGAGTTGGTACAGGTAGCATCCGAAGAGAAAGACAATGCCACTCAGGACTTCTTGTGGCAATTTGTTCGTGAGCAAGTAGAAGATGAAGCGAATGTACTCAATATTGTTAGTCGGCTAAGGAAAGCCGGAGACAGTGCTATCCTTTTTATGGATGCAAAACTGGGTGAACGGGAGTCATAAACCAGAATAATCAATAAAAATAAATAAGATGAAAATAGTAGATTTATTGGGAGGACAGGCTGAGTACTACCTGAACCATACATGTAAGACGATAGACAAACAACTTATCCATATTCCGGGACCGGATATGATAGATAAGGTATGGATGAATTCCGACAGGAATATACGCACCTTGGAGAGCCTACAAGCCCTGTACGGCACGGGCGTCTGGCCAATACCGGGTATGTCTCCATCCTGCCGGTGGATCAGGGGATAGAACATTCTGCAGGAGCGTCTTTCGCCCCCAATCCGCTTTATTTCGATCCCGAAAACATCATAAAGCTGGCCATTGAAGGAGGATGCAACGCCGTGGCATCCACATTCGGAGTTCTGGGAGCTGTGGTACGTAAGTACGCCCATAAGATTCCTTTCATCGTGAAGTTGAACCATAACGAGCTGTTGACTTATCCGAACAGCTACGACCAGGTAATGTTCGGTACGGTAAAAGAGGCATGGAACATGGGTGCTGTAGCTGTCGGCGCTACCATTTATTTCGGTTCGGAACAAAGCCGCCGCCAGATAGTGGAAGTGTCACAGGCTTTTGAATATGCCCACGAACTGGGAATGGCTACTATTCTGTGGTGCTATTTGAGAAACAGCAGCTTCAAAAAGGATGGTACCGACTATCATGCCGCTGCCGACTTGACAGGACAAGCCAACCATATCGGGGTTACCATTAAAGCCGATATCGTGAAGCAGAAGCTCCCATCCAATAACGGCGGTTTCAAGGCTATCGGATTCGGAAAGACAAACGAGTGTATGTATTCGGAACTGACCACTGACCATCCGATAGACCTTTGCCGTTATCAGGTGGCGAATGGTATATGGGACGTGTCGGATTGATTAACTCGGGCGGTGAATCCCATGGGGAATCCGACCTGCATGATGCTGTCGTAACGGCAGTAGTAAATAAGCGTGCAGGTGGTATGGGGCTGATCAGCGGTCGTAAGGCTTTCCAGAAACCGATGAAAGACGGAATTCAACTTCTGAACACCATTCAGGACGTATATCTGGATTCTTCAATAACCATTGCATAAAGAAGAAGTATCCATGAAAAGAATAGTGTTATTACGTCATGGCGAAAGTCTATGGAACAAAGAAAACCGTTTTACTGGATGGACGGACGTGGATTTAAGCGAGAAAGGAGTTGAAGAAGCCTGCAAGGCAGGCGATGCATTACGGGAGGCTGGATTTTCTTTTGAGGCAGCTTACACTTCTTACTTGAAACGTGCCGTAAAAACGTTGAACTGTGTCCTGGACCGGCTGGATGAAGACTGGATTCCGGTTGAAAAGACCTGGCGGCTGAACGAGAAGCATTACGGCATGCTTCAAGGACTGAATAAGAGTGAGACGGCGGTCCAATATGGTGAAGAACAAGTACACATCTGGCGAAGAAGCTATGACGTGGCTCCCGCTCCGGTAGGCAAAGATGATCCCCGTAATCCGGGCATGGATATCCGCTATGCCGGTGTGCCAGATAGGGAACTTCCCCGTACGGAATCCCTGAAAGATGCTATTGGGCGTGTCATGCCTTACTGGGAATGCATCATCTTTCCCGCATTGATGTATAAGGACAGCCTGCTGGTAGTCGCCCATGGTAACAGCCTGCGCGGAATCATCAAGCATCTCAAAGGAATTTCCGATACGGATATTTCCAACCTGAACCTGCCTACGGCAGTTCCTTATGTCTTTGAATTTGACGACAGGCTGGTTCTTGTCAAGGACTACTACCTTGGAAACCCGGAAGAGATACGGAAACGGGCAGAAGCTGTGGCCAAACAAGGGATGGCTAAAAAATAAAAATCTGTCTATCAAGCAGATGCTTTTTTTTAAGTTTTAATTATTAACTTTTAAAGAGGAGGTAAAAATGGTACCTGTAAAAACAAACCAGAATTGGTTACCGAGTATTTTTAACGATTTCTTTGACAATGAATGGATGGCAAGAGCAAACGCTACGGCTCCAGCATCAATGTGATTGAGAATGAAAAGGACTACAAGGTAGAACTGGCAGCTCCAGGAATGACCAAGAATGATTTTAAGGTAAGTGTGGATGAAAGCAACAATCTGGTAATCTGCATGGAAAAAAAGGACGAGAAAAAGGAGGAGAAGAAAGACGGAAAATACTTGCGCCGTGAATTCTCCTATTCCCGATTCCAGCAGAGTATCCTGCTGCCGGATAATGTGGAAAAAGATAAAATTTCGGCCAAAGTGGAACACGGGTCCTGTTTATCAATATTCCCAAAGTCGTAGATAAGAAGGTTCAGGAAACCACCAAAACTATTGATGTCAAATAAGATATCTTGATGAGACTCTACAGAAGGCATTTCTTATTATCAGGGAATGCCTTCACCCGGATATTTGAATTCCAAAATAAATATAATGAGAGGATTTGATTTCGATAAAGCGCTGGTAGCCCTTCAGAATGAACTGCATTGTTTTGCATATAAACTGACTGCTGACAAGGATGAAGCAGAAAACTTGTTGCAGGAAACAATGTTGAGGACGTTGGATAATAAGGATAAGTTTGATTCCGGTACGAATTTTAAAGGCTGGATGTATACCATCATGCGCAATGCATTTATCAATAATTGCCGGACAAAGAAAATACGAGGGAATTTATATGTATTATCAGAACCTGAATATCATTTCCTGTTAAGGGACGACTCTTTCATTTTCGTGGATAACGGGCATGATGCAAAAGAGATAAGGGAAGCCCTTAAAACATTGCCTAAAGCGCATTATGTCGTTTTTATGTTGTACCGGAGTCAAATATCGGGAAATAGCCGCAAAGATAGGAGTGTCACTGAGTACGATAAAAAGCCGTATCTTTTATAGCAGAAAAAGGCTAAAACAGTTGCTTTCTAATTTTGCCTGATTAATTAAAATATAAAAAACAAATTATGGATAACAAGTATATTGGAATTCTGACTTCCGGAGGGGATGCTTCAGGAATGAACGCGGCTATCCGTGCCGTGACCCGCGCCGCCATTTTTAACGGATTTAAAGTGAAAGGAATTTATAGAGGTTACGAGGGGCTGATTGCCGGTGAAGTGAAAGAACTCACGACGGAAGATGTAAGTAGCATTATCCAGAGGGGAGGCACCATACTGAAAACAGCTCGCTCCGAGACTTTCACCACTCCCGAAGGACGCAAGAAAGCTTATAAGGTCATACAGAAAGAGAACATCAATGCTTTGATAATTATCGGTGGAGACGGTTCCCTGACGGGAGCCCGTATCTTTGCGGAGGAGTATGATGTGACGTGCATAGGATTGCCCGGCACCATTGACAATGACCTATATGGTACCGATTTTACCATAGGATATGATACGGCATTGAACACCATTGTGGAATGCGTGGATAAAATCAGGGACACGGCAACCTCCCATGACCGTATCTTCTTTGTCGAAGTGATGGGGCGTGATGCGGGCTTCCTGGCACAAAACAGCGCAATAGCTTCCGGTGCTGAAGCGGCCATCATCCGGAGGACAGGACGGACGTGGACCAGTTGGAAACATTCATCGGGCGCGGATTCAGAAAGACGAAAAACAGCAGCATCGTAATTGTGACCGAAAGTCCTGAAAACAAGAATGGAGGTGCCATATATTACGCCGACCGGGTAAAGAAGGAATATCCCGGGTATGATGTCAGGGTTTCTATCCTGGGCCATCTGCAACGGGGTGGCGCTCCGAGTGCCAATGACCGTATACTGGCAAGCCGGCTGGGTGAAGCCGCAATCCAGGCCTTAATGGAAGGCCAGCGAAATGTTATGATAGGCATACGGAACAACGAGATTGTTTATGTTCCTTTTGTCCAGGCAATCAAAAAGGACAAGCCTATTGACAAAAGCCTGATCCGGGTCCTTAACGAATTATCGATCTAAAATAACCGTTAATATGTCAGAAGTTGCTCCTTTAATATCGGATCTTGCCATAATTCTGATTATTGCCGGTATTGTAACCGTCATTTTCAAGTGGCTGAAGCAACCGGTCATATTGGGCTACATTGTAGCCGGTATTATGGCGGGTCCTTCCGTTTCTCTGGTCCCGACTGTTTCCGATCCTGCCAATATCAAAATATGGGCGGACATCGGTGTCATTTTTCTGCTGTTCGCGATGGGACTGGACTTTTCGTTCAAGAAATTGATAAATGTGGGCATTACGGCTATCGTTGCCACTGTCACTATTGTATGTGGCATGATGTTCATAGGTTATACAGCGGGGAATGCAATGGGGTTCTCCCACATGAGCAGTATTTTTCTGGGTGGAATGTTGTCCATGTCGTCCACGGCCATCGTATTCAAGGCCTTCAATGACATGGGACTTCTCCAACAGAAATTCACCGGCATTGTCTTGGGGATTCTTGTCATCGAAGATCTGGTGGCGGTAGTGATGATGGTTATTCTTTCCACGTTGGCGGTAGGCAAACATTTTGAAGGGAAGGAGATGCTGGAAAGTATATTGAAGCTGGCCGCTTTCCTGATTTTCTGGTCGGCATTGGGTATCTATCTGATACCTACTGCTGAAGAAGATACGCCGTTTCACCAGCAACGAGATTTTATTGATAACCTCTCTGGGACTTTGCCTGGGAATGGTGATGATTGCGACAAAAGCGGGATTTTCTGCCGCATTGGGAGCCTTTGTCATGGGGTCCCTGCTGGCAGAGACCGTTGAAGCGGAAAAAATCGTACATATCGTACAGCCGGTAAAAGACCTGTTCGCTTCCATATTTTTCGTGTCGGTAGGATGATGATCGATCCTGCATGATGTGGGAATATGCCGTCCCTATTCTCATCCTGACATTGCTGGTACTGTCCGGTCAGGTACTGTTCGGGAGCTTTGGTGTCTTGCTTTCCGGCCAGCCGTTGAAAATTGCCATACAGTCCGGCTTTTCACTGACACAGGTCGGTGAATTCGCATTCATCATCGCATCTTTAGGCGTCAGTCTGAATGTTACGGACAAGTATCTCTATCCGGTCATAGTGGCAGTATCTGTCATAACGACTTTTCTTACCCCCTATATGATATGGCTTTCGGAACCAGCATACCGGTTTATAGACATCCACATGCCTGAATCCCTGAAAGATTATCTCGTACACTATACGTCCGGGGCAATGACTGTAAAACACCAGGGTACTTGGCATAAACTGATCCGGTCTATGCTGGTGTCTGTCACACTCTATCTGGTCGTATGCGTTTTTTTCATCACTTTATATTTTTCCTATGTGCATCCTTTGATTAGGAAAAGTCTGCCGGGAATGGAAGGGAACTTGTTGGGCTTCATCATCATCTTTCTTGTCATATCCCCGTTTCTATGGGCCATCATCATGAAAAGGAACAATTCAACCGAGTTCCGTAAACTCTGGACGGACAACAAGTTCAACAGAGGGCCTTTGGTATCAATAGTACTTGTCAAAATACTGATCTGCACGATTATCATGATGAGTATCATTACCCATCTTTTCAATGTTGCCTTGGGAGCCGTTGGTAGTCTCTTCCATTATCATTGCCGTCATTTATTTTTCCAAGCGGATCAAGAAACGGTCGCTGACTATAGAGAGACAATTTATGGCAAACTTTCAGGGGACGGACGGGAATGGACTTTCTACAGAAAGTGATACAGGCTCCACCTTTGGCAGCAATATCCCGTTCAAGGAATTACATTTGGCGGATTTCACAGTATCCCCTGATTCCATATATGTGGGCAGAACATTAAAAGAAAGCAGCTTGCGCACCTTGTTTCAGATAAATGTGATTTCAATCACCCGTGGAGAAAAACGCCTAGATATACCACAAGGGGAAGAACATCTCTATCCATATGACAAGGTTACGGTCGTAGGTACGGACCGACAGTTGGAAAGCTTCCGGACATCCATGGAGCAAAAGAAGGTAGAAAGGAACGGGAACGGAACATCCTCGCAGGATGAGATGGAAATAGGGCAATTTCCTGTCGAAGGAGGTTCACCATTGATCGGAAAGACGATCCGGGAGGCAGACATATCGGATAGCATCATTATCGGAATAGAGAGGAGTACCGTGAATATTATGAATCCAGACCCTGATACAATTTTCAAGGAGAATGATACGGTATGGATTGTCGGTAAACGAAAAATAATAAAAGGACTGAATAAAGATTAGACTTAATTTAATTAAAATGTCATGGAATATTCAAGTTATAATATAAATACCCCTCAGTGGAGGGAGATTACAGTAGGTTCACATCTTCCTGCAGAACTGCGAAAACTTGCAGAAATCGCACATAATCTCTGGTGGACATGGAATGATGACGCAAAGAAACTGTATTGTGATTTGGATTCGGAACTTTGGAAAGAGGTGGAACAGAATCCGGTATTGTTTCTGGAGCGGATAAATTATGAGAAGCTTGTAGCGCTGGCACATGATGAGAACTTTGTCTATAAAATGGATGCCGTCTATTCCGCCTTCAAAAAATACGTAGATGTGGAACCGGATCACCAGCGCCCGTCAATAGCTTATTTCAGCATGGAATACGGCTTGGATGAAGTCCTTAAGATATATTCCGGCGGTTTGGGAATGTTGGCGGGGGATTACCTGAAAGAGGCGTCGGACAGCAATGTGGACCTTTGTGCCATAGGACTTTTGTACCGTTACGGTTATTTTGACCAGTCGCTTTCCATGGACGGCCAGCAGACAGTCAATTATAAAGCGCAGAATTTCGGGCAGCTCCCGATTGAAAAGGTAATGCAACCGGATGGGAAACAACTGGTAATCCACGTCCCCTATGCCGACAGTTTTGTGGTACATGCCAATGTCTGGAAAGCCAGTGTGGGGCGTATTCCCCTTTATCTGCTGGATACGGACAATGAACTCAACAGTGAGTTTGACCGCCCTATCACTCACCATCTGTATGGAGGCGACTGGGAGAATCGGCTAAAACAGGAAATACTGCTTGGCATAGGCGGATGATAACGCTGAGAGCTTTAGGTATAACGAAAGATGTATATCACTGTAATGAGGGGCATGCCGCACTGATCAATATCCAGCGGCTTTGTGATTACATAAATGGCGGCTTGAATTTCGGGCAGGCCATGGAGCTGGTACGTGCTTCCTCACTTTATACCGTACATACTCCCGTACCCGCTGGTCATGATTATTTTGACGAAGGGCTTTTCAATAAATATATGAAGGGATATCCTGGCAAGTTGGGTATAACCTGGGATAACCTGATGGATCTCGGGCGTCACAATCCGGGAGACAAGGAGGAACGTTTCTGCATGTCTGTCTTCGCCTGCAAGACCTGCCAGGAGGTAAACGGTGTCAGCAAGTTGCATAAATCGGTATCCCAGCAAATGTTTGCGCCGATCTGGAAGGGATACTTCCCGGAAGAGAACCATGTGGGTTATGTAACCAACGGGGTACATCTGCCTACCTGGTGTGCGGCAGAATGGAAAAAGCTTTTCAAGGACAATTTTGATGAGAATTTTTTCTGCGACCAGTCCAATCAGAAAATCTGGGAGGCCGTCTATGGCATCCCGGATGAAGAGATATGGAATACCCGGTTAAAACAGAAAGCAAAATTGCTGGACTATATCAAAAGCAAATGCAGCAAGGACTGGCTCAGGAGTCAGATTGATCCGGCATTGAGCGTTTCCATTTTTGAGAGATTCAATCCCGATGCTCTTCTAATAGGCTTCGGACGCCGTTTTGCTACATATAAGAGGGCTCATCTTCTGTTCACGGATATAGACCGACTTGCCAGGATTGTGAATAATCCGAAATATCCGGTACAGTTCATCTTTGCAGGCAAAGCCCATCCAATGACGGTGCCGGGCAGGGGCTGATCAAGCAAATCGTGGAAATATCCCGGCGTCCGGAATTTTTAGGTAAAATCATATTCTTGGAGAATTACGACATGGACTGGCACGCCATCTTATCTCGGGGGTGGATATCTGGATGAACACCCCTACGCGGTTGGCAGAAGCTTCGGGTACGTCGGGCGAGAAGGCATTGATGAACGGTGTGCTTAATTTCTCCGTGCTGGACGGTTGGTGGTATGAAGGATACCGTAAGGATGCTGGATGGGCACTGACTGATAAAAGGACTTATCAGAATGAACAGTACCAAAACCAGCTGGATGCCGAAGCCATCTATTATTTGTTGGAGCATGACATCCTGCCACTGTATTACGAGCATGGGGGGAAGAACTATTCGGAAGACTGGGTCAAGTATATCAAGAACTCAATCGCACAAATCGCTCCCCATTTTACCATGAAAAGACAGTTGGACGACTACTATGACAGGTTCTATAACAAACTGTCAGAGCATTTCCACATTCTGGCAGCCGACAACTTTGCGAAGGCGAAAATGATGGCTGACTGGAAAGCAAACGTCCGAAGCAGATGGGATGCCATAGAAATCAAATCCATAGAGGCAGGGAATGGCTGAATGCCACGGTTGAAGCCGGAAAGGAATATGAGGTGACGGTTGTCGTTGATGAGAAAGGCCTGGATGACGCAATCGGAATAGAATCGGTCATTATCAGGCGTGAAGACGGTCAGGATCACATATATGAGGTTATTCCCCTTTTGCCGGTTTCCAAGAATGGGAATTTATATACCTTTAAGGCGACATCCGGCATTTTCAACGCTGGAAGCTTCAAGCAGGCCTTCCGTATGTATCCCAAGAATGCTTTGTTACCTCACCGACAAGATTTCTGTTATGTACGATGGTTTTAATGAACAGTAAAAGGATATGCAAAAACAACGTATGAGCGGGCAAAATCAAAAAACAGATAAACGGATAGCATGGCCGATCATCATCATGAACTTCACGGGAGTGTATGACTACGAGGCGTTTGCCCGGAACAATAAATTTATATGGCTGGATTGTCGTCATCTTTATGGTACAGATGGCTACTGTGACAGGGAGGGGGCTTTGGCTTTGAAGGGGATGATTGCTGATTATCCGGCGGAGGGAGTCCATTTCATCGATTCAGGCAATTATCATTATTTGACTAAATTCTGGACAGACAAACTTGAAACTCCGTTTTCGCTGATTGTGTTCGACCACCATCCCGATATGCAGCCACCGTTGTTTGACAACATACTTTCTTGCGGAAGTTGGGTAAAGGATATATTGGACCATAACAACAACTGCAAGAAAGTAATTATCGTAGGTTCTTCAGACAAACTGATACAGGCTGTGCCGAAAGGATATGAAAGACAAGTTCGGTTTTACAGTGAAACTACGCTCATGCACGAAGAGGGTTGGCAGAACTTTTCTTCCGGACATATCAACGGACCGGTTTACATTTCCATAGACAAGGATGTCTTGAATCCGGCTTCGGCAGCAACAAACTGGGATCAAGGTTCTCTCAGCTTATGGGAATTGGAGAAACTGCTGGCTGTTATTCTTCAGAAAGAACAGGTAGTAGGCATTGACATCTGTGGGGAATGCTCCACAACACTCAATCTTTTTGAAGAAAAACGGGAAACCGTCATGGATAGCCAGGCAAACAAAGAATTGCTCAGATTTATCCGGTCATCCTCCGGCCTTCAATAGAATTAGTTTTTTTGTTATTATAATTATCATATAAAAATAAAATAATTTAGCTTTATGGAAACAATTGTTCGTAGAATTGGACTTGTTGCACACGATGCAATGAAAAAAGACATGATAGAGTGGGTTCTCTGGAACTCGGAACGTCTGATAGGACATAAATTCTATTGTACGGGTACAACCGGTACACTAATTAAAAAAGCCCTTGAAGAAAAACATCCTGAAATCAAATGGGATATCACAATCCTGAAATCTGGTCCTTTAGGAGGTGACCAGCAAATTGGTTCGCGGATCGTAGAAGGAGAAATAGACTATCTGTTCTTTTTTACAGATCCGATGACACTACAGCCGCATGATACGGATGTGAAAGCATTGACCAGACTGGCTGGAGTTGAAAATATTGTTTTCTGCTGTAACCGTTCGACTGCGGACCACATTATTACGAGTCCCTTATTCACTGACCCAACTTACGAACGTATTCACCCGGATTACACCAATTACACGCAGCGTTTTGAAAACAAGGGAATCATATCTGAAGCAGTGGAGCAAGTGAAAAAGCGGAGGAATAAAAGTGAGAATAACATTTCTAAATGAACTGTAATAAGTAGTAGAATATTTATAAGGCTATCTAAGAAACAAGTTGTTTACATCTTTCAGAATAGGTATCAGCTGAATAGTAATCTGCTAAGTTTGTGTCAAAACGTTGGCACAAACTCTTTTATATTTTACAGTTCTGCTATATTTTCTTTTGGCTATGCTGCTTTTTCCAGGGGCAGCGGATTTTTCCGGTTGGCAAGCTTTCCTTTAAGCGTATAGCTAGCCAGTCTGAACATGAAGAATTTCAGATCAGCCACCCCTCTAAACTGGCTTCGAAGAGCTTTGATTTTAGCATTGAACGACTCCGCTGAAGCATTTGTCAATCGTTCTTCAAAATTTTAGGGGAAATACCTAAAGATACAAAAAGCCAACTAATTCGCAATACTTTTAGTATGAATTAGTTGGCTAATTTTATAGGATTTACTGAATATCCCCTAGTTAAAACAGCTATGCACAATTCCTTTTATTCCGTTTTCAGGTATATGGCATACAAATTGTCAATAATACCATCTGCTAAGCCAATGACCGGAACATGGATATACTCAGCTTTGACAATACCTGCAATTATCAGAAATATCTCAGCGGCGGGAACAATAACATCTGCACGGTCAGTTTTCAGATTAAATTCTTCCATGCGCTGTTATACCGGCACCACGAGTGACCGTTTCTCCGGATGGTATGAATTTGAAGTATCAACATAAAATCGGATTGTTATGGAAACCGTATGTTTTGAAAGGAAGGCGTTCGAGGAATTTGCCATGAAAATCGAACGGTTCATACATAGGGTGGAGGGAATCCCCATCTGGATTTGAAAGGCGTGAAGAGGACGGCTGGCTGGCTCGACCACCAGGATGTCTGCCTGAAGCTGAAAATCAGCAAGCGCACCTTGCAGACCTTGCGGGATAACGGCACGCTCGCCTATACCAAGATAGGCAACCGTACCTATTACCTGCCGGAAGACGTGGAGCGTATCGTCACGAAAGTGGAGGACAGACGCAAGGATGCACGCTACAGGGGGCACACCATTTGAAGGAATTGAACTGAAGTATCAACAAAAGACAAATGAGCAGTATGTATAATAGAGTTTATATCGAATAATTGATTAAAGCGTTCTTTGATTTATCTTTGTGATCTAAAAAGTTCAATTGATGTATTACGACAAGATTCGCCACCGTCATAGCCAAGTGCTTGCTGCGACAGGATTAACTCCTGCTGAGTTTGACGCTTTGCTAATAACTTTCAAGTACCATTGGGATGAATATTACAGCCATTTTACCTTGGAAGGTAAAGTGCGCCAACGTATATCTTACAACAGTGTTGTCTCTGATTCAGGACAAAATGTTCTTCATATTGGTATATCTGAAGACCAATCCCCTTCAGGAACTCCATGCTATTCAGTTTGAGATGACCCAGCCCCAGGCCAATAGATGGATTCACCTTCTTTCTGAGATTCTCCGGCGTACATTGAAAACGCTTGGTGAATTGCCTGACCGTAACTCCAAACGTCTGATACACATTCTTCAAGGGTGCGAAGAAGTCTTGTTGGACGGAACCGAGCGACCTATTCAGCGTCCTTTGGATGAAGACTGGCAGTCTGCATGCTATAGTGGTAAAAAAAACTCATAGCATAAAGAATAACCTGTTATGTACTAACAATCTTCGGATTGTATGGTTGAGCTCCACATACAAAGGTCATGTCCATGACAAAAAGATTTGTGATGAAGAACCTCTTCTACTTCCCAAAGGTATTAGGCTCTGGCAGGATACAGGTTTCATCGGACACAAACCGGATGGAGTTGAAATATGCATGCCCAAAAAGAAACCTAAAGGGAAAGAGCTTACTTGTGTTGAAAAACAAGAGAACAAGCGGATTTCCGGAGTTAGGATTAAAGTGGAGCATGCCATAGGTGGTATGAAAAAATGCCGTATTGTCAAAGAACGATTCAGATGCCATAAATTCGGTTTCGAAGATATGGTGATTCTTATTGCTTGTGGATTACACAACTTCAGAATCAGTCACAAAATGAGTCATATAACAAATTAATCTATATAATGTTTAATGAATTGAAAACGAAAGACGATGCGTGGATGCAGTCCATCCACGAGCGTATCGACCGGCTGTCGGCGATGATTGACGGCATTTTCGGAGATGGCGCGGTTCCGCCAAAAGAAGACGTGTACCTGTGCGACAGTGAGGTGGCGTGTATGCTGAAAGTCAGCCGCAGGACATTGGGCGAGTATCGGAGCAACGGCACGCTGCCTTACTATGTACTTGGTGGCAAGGTCTTGTACAAGAGGAGCGAGATCGAGCAGGTGTTGGAACGGGAATATAGGAGTGTCGGCAAGGCGCGGGGAAGCGGATGAAGATTCCATTTACCTGTTTTTTACGCACTTGTACAGGCTGCGGGCATTAAGACTGTCCGCATAAAGGCTGGACGTTTGCGTGCGCCAGCCACAGACTGTTTTTTAGAGGTGAGGGAGTTTGCCGTCTGGAAAAAGAACCTCTTTTTGGACTTTGGCACAAAGTCGTCCCCTGCCCGGTATCAGACTGTAATTCCTGTATGCAATCCTTTTCTGACTGTTCTCGTAACAGTCTGTTTCAATCCTGCCTGACCTTTGTTTACTTTCCATAAAGAGACTGTACCGCCTTTGTGACCGGGATATGAAACCGAAAGATTGTTTTTGACGGTTGCTAAAAAAGAAAAATCAAAGGTGTTTTGCATGTTCCGTAAAAATCGTACCTTTACATAAAGTGAGTTGCACATCAGCGCAATTGATGCAAGTATGTAGAAACCAGAACGGTTGCCAACTCGTTACCTCGTTTTTGATGATCCGCATAAACTTTTATTCTTAGCGGATTATGTGATTCTTTCAAAAATAATCTCTATTTTGGGAATACGGCTTTCTGAATATCGGAAATTCTATGTGCCTGCCGTTTTACATCCCCTCCCTACAATCTACAACGACATGCTATCAGAACACTTCCCCATAAAATTTCTATTTTTCCTGTGAAATTATTCTCTTATTCAAAAAAAAATAGTATCTTTGTCCTATAAAAGTTGTTCATAAGTATGAGACTGTAAAGTACTGAAATTAGCACAATCTCCAAATCGTTACCTTAGACTTTTCAGAACTTCCATAAGCGTTTGTCTTTCAAATTAATCCATCAAATTGATAAGAATTTAAAGTAAACTATTTCCTGTTATTTCTTGTCCGGAGCAGGAGGGGTGTCGGTCGGGCGTTTTTTCCCGTCCTTGTCTACCGGTTCAAAATCCTCTTTCTCCGGTTTATTCTGTGCATTTCCTTTCGAGGAAGGATTGACAATGTTCTGATAGGTATCATGAATGGGAAGCTTATCTAGAATACCCAGTGCGGGAGCCACTTTGCTGACCACATTCTGCAAGAAATTGGACGTTGTGCCGTTGCCACCGTCAAATACAGTAACATTTCCCAGTTGGATATGTTCAAATGCCTTAACCTGTTCCGAAGCGATTTCCTTCCATTGGTCAACCATCTTGTATTGGATGGCGATTTCGGGATTGCGCTCGGCAGCCTTCACCATGGCCTCGAAACCTTCCGCTTCGGCCAGCAAGGACTTCTTCTTGCCTTCCGCTTCTGCTTCCAGTTTCATCTGGATGGCCTTGGCTTCCGCCTGTGCTTTGGCCAGGATAGCTTCCGCTTCTGCATTTGCCTTACGTTTTATTTGCTCGGCCAATGCGTCCGCATCCAAGATGGCCTGCTGTTTGGCTATTTCGGCAGGAACAATCTTATCCGCTTTCAAGGCCTGTTCCACTTTGCGGGCTTTCGCTTCTTCTATTTCACGCTGTGCGTTTTCCTGTGCGGTGAGGACGGCAGCTTGTGTCCGGGCTTGTGCTTCACCGGCTTTTCTAGAGGCTTCCGCTTGGTAACTTCCAGTTCCGCATTGCTTTCGGCAACCTCTTTGGCAGCGTTATTTTGCCCGATGGCCGATTTCTTTTGTGCTTCCGCCTGCTTTATTTCCATATCGGATTGGTAGCTCTGCCGTACGGCTTTCCTGTTCGGTACGCGCCTGTTCCTTGTTCACCTCCATAGAGGCGCTGGCTTTGGCGATACGTGATTCTTTTTCGGCATTTTCTTCTGCTACTTTCGATTCACGTTCCTTGTCGGCTATGGCTACTTTAATTTCCTCGTCACGTTGCGTATCGGCCAGTTGAGTGTTCTTGTCGCGGTTGGTTTCCGCTACTTTGGTGGCACGTTCTTTTTGTTGTTCCGCAATCTTGATGGCACCCAGTTTCTGTTGTTCTTCAATGTTAGCCAAGGCTTCGTTCTTGGCTTTCGCTTCGGCTTCTTTTCCCAGATTGACGATATATCGGCTTCATCGCGGATATCGCTGATGTTGATGTTCATCAGGTAAAGACCGAATTTCTTCAATTCGGAGTCGATGTTCTTGCGGCAGTTCTCAAGGAATGTATCACGATCACTGTTCAGTTGTTCGATGGTCATGTCGGCAATGACCAGACGCATTTGTCCGTAAACAACGTCTTTAATCAGTTCCTGTTGTGCTTCGATATTCAGTCCCAGTAAGCGTTCGGCTGCATTCTGCATAACTTCGGGCTCTGTGCTTACGGCCACAGTGATGGTAGTGGGCACATCTACGCGGATGTTTTGTTTGGAAATGGCACCGGTCAGTTTGCAGTCAATCTGCATGGGTTTCATGTTCAGGAAAGAGTATCCCTGGATAATGGGCCATACAAAAGCGGCTCCTCCGTGATACAGTTTAGCCGATTTCTTGTCGCCGGTCTTACCATATACTACCAATACCTCGTCGCTCTTGCACTTGCGGTAACGACTTAAAATCCCGACGATGGTCAGGACGATGACAGCTACCAGAATAGCTGCATAAATGAGAATCTGCTCATCCATAAATGATTGCGTTTTTAGGGTTTATTTAATCAATATAATAGATTCCTTCCTTGTAATCCTTCAGTGTGAGGATATCGCCTTCCCGGTAGCTTTTACCCTGTATGCTCCGCACGGTAAGTTCTCTTTGTGCGCCATTGATGGCGATATAGACCACATAGTTTGTTCCTGCCTGTTCTTGTTCTTGGCAGCGGGTATATATTTCGCATTTCCTGCCTATTAATTCTTCTCCCTGTTCGGGCTTGTTTTCTTGTTTCAGCTTATAGCAGAGTTTATAAATCCAAGCTAGGACGAAGACAAAAAAGCTGCCGCTTATCACGGCGCCCAGGTAATGTAAGACAATGTAGGGAGGCTGGCATAAATACATGAACCAACCGAAACCCATGCAGAAATGAATCAGTCCTTTGAAGGAGAGTACGCTGCTCATGTCTATATCGGCGTTGCATCGGCATTAACGTC
>ENA-OQIR01000080-OQIR01000080.1-human-gut-metagenome-genome-assembly--contig:-NODE-80-length-41863-cov-4.155837_pt1 | contig 41863 bp, 44 predicted proteins | sample MGYA00242580_ERZ504745 | MGnify/ENA primary metagenome ERZ504745 (study PRJEB26092, sample SAMD00036214) | human gut metagenome | host: Homo sapiens | study: EMG produced TPA metagenomics assembly of...
TGGAGAACGTCTCCCAGCAGGAATTCGATCTCGACAAGTACGGTCTGGAGCTGATGGTGCTCGACACTCAGGCTCCGCACCAGCTCAACGACGGCCAGTATGCCCAGCGCCGCGCCACCTGCGAGAAGGCCGCCGAAATCCTCGGCGTGGCCAACCTGCGTGTGGTTGCCGACAGCATCGCCAAGTCCGACGATCCGTTCCAGGCGCTCAAGGAAACGCTCGACAAGCTGGAAGACGACACGATGAAGAAGCGCGTGCGTCATGTGATCACTGAGATTGCGCGCGTCAACTCCTTCGTACGTGCCTTCGCCAACGGCAAGATCGACGAAGCCGGACGACTGTTCAACGCTTCGCATGATTCGCTCGCAGCCGACTACGAAGTGACCGTTCCCGAACTCGACATCGCCGTGGAAGTGGCCCGCGCCAACGGTGCATACGGCGCACGCATGACCGGCGGCGGCTTCGGCGGCTCCATCATCGCATTGGTCGACAAGGGACAAGGCCACGAGATCGCACAGAAGATCGCCGACGAGTTCGAAGCCAAGGGCTTCAACGCTCCGCGTGCACTGCCGCATACGCAGCAGCCGCAGCAAGCCGCGAAATCTGAGGCGACATGTCGAACCAAGTTACGAAGCAATCGTAATCACGATAGCGTGACCGATGTTTTCGAAAACCGCATGGCATAACCGATACCAATCGGCATGACATGCGGTTTTTTCTTGCCGCGAAACCGACGCGTCATTACGGCGGCGTGTTTCGTTGATACAAGTACCGAGTGAATAATGCGCGGATTATGCCAATGAAGGAACGATGAAACGGGCACGAGTGCGCATTGAAAGAAAACAGAGTCGGAAAACAACTATTCCGAAAAACGACTTTCCACAATTTTCGAAATCGGTTTGACGGAAGAAATCATCTCACAATGTAATGCGATTGCCGGAAAAACGCCTTTTTTGACATATGCCTTCCCTATACTTGAGGGCACGTCCGGCAATTCGCCGAGACGGCAACTGGATATTCGCACCTAACGTTTAGGGAGTTCCATGAACAAGGCAATCATCACCGTCGTCGGTCAGGATACTGTCGGCATCATCGCACGCGTCTGCACATACCTTTCCGAACATCAGGTCAACGTGCTTGACATTTCCCAGACCATCATCGACGGTTTCTTCAACATGATGATGATTGTGGATTATTCCAACGCCGACAAGGAATTCGGCGAAGTCGTGGACGATCTCGACAAGCTTGGCGAGGAGATTGGCGTGCGCATCCGCTGCCAGCGTGAAGAGATCTTTACCAAGATGCACCGCGTCTGATCCATCAGGTTCATCGGTAAGGAGCGAAGGAACACATCATGCTGAATATCATGGAGGTCCACGAGACCAACAAGATGATCGAGCAGGAGAAGCTCGACGTACGCACCATCACCATGGGCATCAGCCTGCTGGACTGCGCGGCTGACAGCGTCGACGAATCTGCGACAACATCTACAACAAAATCACCACGTACGCCAAGGATCTCGTATCCACCGGCAAAGCCATCGAACGCGACTACGGCATTCCGATCGTCAACAAGCGCATCACCGTCACCCCAATTTCCTTGGTCGGCGCAAGCTCGTGCAAAACGTCGGATGATTTCGTGAAAATCGCGCATGCGCTTGACAAGGCGGCGAAGAAGGTCGGCGTCGACCTGATCGGCGGTTACTCCGCACTCGTATCCAAGTCCATGACCCCGGCCGAGGAGATGCTTATCCGGTCCCTGCCGCAGGCGCTTTCCGAAACGGACATCGTGTGCTCCTCCGTGAACGTGGGCTCCACCAAAACCGGCATCGACATGAACTCCGTCGAACTGCTCGGCCACATCATCAAAGACATCGCACATGCCACCGCAGATAACGATTCCTACGGATGCGTGAAATTCGTGGCATTCTGCAATGCCCCCGACGACAACCCGTTCATGGCAGGTGGCTTCCATGGCGTAACCGAAGGCGACGCGGTCATCAACGTCGGCGTTTCCGGCCCCGGCGTGGTTTCCCGCGCGCTCGACGAAGCCAAGGGCAAGGACTTCGAATTCCTGTGCGAAACCATCAAGCGCACTGCGTTCAAGATTACGCGCGTCGGCCAGCTGGTGGCACAGGAGGCATCCCGTCGCCTCGGCATTCCATTCGGCATCATCGACCTTTCCCTCGCACCGACCCGGCCGTAGGCGACTCCGTCGGCGAAGTGCTTGAGAAGATCGGCCTCGAACAGGTTGGTGCACCGGGCACCACCGCGGCGCTCGCCATGCTCAACGATCAGGTGAAGAAGGGCGGCATCATGGCGTCCTCCTACGTCGGCGGACTGTCCGGCGCGTTCATCCCTGTCTCCGAAGACAAGAACATGATCGACGCGGCAACCAATGGCTGCCTGAAGATCGAAAAGCTTGAAGCCATGACCTGCGTGTGCTCCGTCGGACTTGACATGATCGCCATTCCGGGAGACACCACCGCATCCACCATTTCCGGCATCATCGCCGATGAGCCGCGATCGGCATGGTCAACCAGAAGACCACGCTGTGCGCGTGATTCCGGTTGAAGGCAAAGGCGTAGGGGAGATGGCCAACTTCGGCGGCCTGATGGGATATGCGCCGATCATTCCAGTCAACCAGACCAGCTGCGAAGCTTTCGTGACTCGAGCGGTCGCATCCCTGCCCCAATCCACAGCTTCAAAAACTAGCCCCTCCCTTCCCTCTTCCGATGCATGCTTGTCGCGTGCGATTCATTCTTGCGATCTGTGCTTGCGTTGGGTGCATAAGCTGCTGTAATAGGGAGGTCGCAGAAGAGCGGGATATTCTATTCGCGACACACTCAAGGCCGTTCGGCCAAGCTTACGGTCTCGAACAGAATATCCCGCTCTTCTGCTCGCTTTCGTACATCTCGTTGCGTCTTGCATAAAAGAAAAGAAAACTTACTTAAGTTGAACTCAGCGCAGCTGGAGAGGCGGCGGGGTCTGTTTCAGACCGTAAAGACTTGGCCTGAGCGGCCTGGAGTGTGTCGGGAATAGACCCGCCGCCTCTCCAGCGGAACTTGCTATACAAAAGCAAAATTATTGAAAAACCTAGAAGTTGGCAGGCAGGGGAGGAATCACTGGCCGCCGGCGAAGCCTAGCTGGCGCCAAGCTTCATAGATGGCGATGGACGCGCAGTTGGTGAGGTTCAGGGAGCGCAGGCTTGGGCGCATTGGCAATCGCACCTGTTCGGCCACGTGCGGCCCGGCCATAATATTCATCGGATCGGGAATATTGCCCGGCTCCGGGCCGAACAGCAGAATGTCGGTCGGTTTGTATTCGATGTCGGTATACAGTTTGGTGGCATGTGCGGTGAACGCGATGATGCGAGAATTCGGCATGGATTCCACTAGGTTTTCAAAATTCGGGTGTAATACCACGTGCGCCATGTCGTGATAATCCAATCCGGCGCGGCGCAGCTTCGTATCGCGCAGATTGAATCCAAGCGGCTCCACCAAATGCAGGATCGTGCCGGTCACTGCGCACAGGCGGATTGCCGAACCGGTGTTGCCTGGAATTCGGGGGGAGTAGTAGCACAGGTGGGGCGTGGAGGTTTCGGCTTTTGCCGCGTCTTCGGCCGACAGCATCGCGTCGACTACGGAAATCGGATTGCCGTGCGCATCGGTCACGAGTTCGTCCGGACCGTAATTCGATTTGCGGTAGCCGTATTCGAACATTTTCTCGACTTTGGCTTCCGCTGCGTTTGCGCCTTGCGCGTCATTGGTATGCTCTTCGTTCGTCATGAATGCAAGAATAGGTACGATGAACGACACGAATGGGAATAATGCCGAAATCGAAAACGCCGAAGCTGTGGCGGTCGCGCTCGCCGAATGGTGGCATGCCTCGGCGCGTGATCTGCCGTGGCGATTCGGCCGTGCCACACCATGGGGTGTGCTTGTTTCCGAGGTGATGAGCCAGCAGACGCAGATGAGCGTGTGGTGCCGTATTGGAACGATTGGATGGAGCGTTGGCCTGATGCGGCTGCGCTTGCAGGTGCGGCGAAATCTGATGTGATCACTGCCTGGGGCAGGCTTGGGTACCCTCGGCGCGCGTTGCGCTTGCAGGAATGCGCTCGTGTGGTCGCTTCCGACTATGGCAATGAGCTGCCGCGAACATACGATAAGCTGTTGGCTCTGCCGGGGATCGGCGATTACACGGCCAGCGCAGTGATGAGTTTCGCATTCGGCGAGCGCATCGCGGTGGTAGATACGAATATTCGCAGGGTGCTTTCGCGGGTTTTCCTTGGTGTGGAGTCGCTTGGCGGTGCGGCGAGTCCTGCTGAGCGTGCGTTGGCGAGGCAAGTGTTGCCACAGGATGGTGTGTCGAAATGCAGGCGGTTCGACCGTTCTTCGGTGGTGTGGAATCAGTCGGTTATGGAATTGGGTGCGATTGTGTGTGCGGCGAAATCGCCGTTGTGTGAGGTGTGTCCAGTTTCTTCGCTGTGTGTGTTTTTGCGTGATGGACGACCGGGATTGGGGGAGCGTCGTACAAGGCCGCGTCAGCGTTTTCAGGGTACGGATCGTCAGGTGCGTGGGCTGGTGCTGAATGCGTTGCGTAATCTGCCGGAAGGTGAGATTGCCGTCGATCGTAAGTCGCTTGAACGATTGTGGAATGATCATATCCAACTTGACCGTTGTATCGCGTCGTTGGATGAGGATGGTCTTATTGAGATCCTGCCGAATGCGGCTGTGCGTCTTCCGGTATGAAAAGGCGGGTGCCGATGTTCTTTGGATGCGCGCACGCTAGACTGTGGAATCATGGCACAGAAGACGTTCTCGAAATCCGGCAAGAAGCGTTCGAAAAAACAGCAGACGATATTTCGTCGTCGTCGCATTGTCTTCGGTATTGCGGTGGTGGTGCTGGTCTCTTTTCTGGTGTTTTGCCTGTATTCCCTGTCTAGGGGGATTGTTGCGGTGAATCGGGAGATTCATCATGCGGATGTGTATGCGATTTCCCGTAAGGAAGTGCCGTCCCCGACGAAGAAGAAGAAAAGCGGGGTGCCGGATTGCAGCGCGACGAATGTTGCGCTTTCGTTGACTCCTGCGGCGTCGAGTTTCGGCGTGGGCGGTTCGATGGATTTTACGACGGATATCAAATATGACGGTTCCAGCAAGGTCGGCTGTTTGGTTGATATATCGGCTTCCAACGTTGTGTTGACGATCAAATCGGGCGATGATGTGATTTGGAAGTCGAATGTGTGTCCTGTGGATGCTGATTATCGTCTGTTGGCGAAGGGCGACGAGGTCAAGCAGACGATTACTTGGCCGGGAACGCGTACCGGCAGTGAGTGTGTGGAGGAATCCACCCTACCGAAGGTGGATCGGGGCGTGTATTCGGCGCAGCTTTCACTTGAAGGGCATCCCAAAGCCAAGTCCGATCCGGTCGGCATAACTGTCGAATAAAAATCTACAGGATATGTTATTCTCATGACTTTGCGTACATGCGTGTCATATAGCGGGCACGCTGACAAAGAAGAAGCGCCCGCGTACTAGGCATATGGTGGCCAATGGGAGCGCTTCCGGGGAAACATATCGAAACGATTTAGCGAGCGATAAGGAACGTCCATTGGCTGAGGCTACGACGAACACCACCACCATCATCGCACGCGCCGACCAGCACGATATTGATCTGCACAAGGCGTCGGACCGTGTGAATTTCGGCTCCATCCGCGAGCCCATTGATGTACCCTACCTGTTGGGTGTACAGACTGACAGCTTTGACTGGCTCATCGGCAACGAGCGCTGGCAGAAGCGTGTCGAGGAGGATTTGGAGAACGGCACCAACACCGTGTCCCACACCTCTGGTCTTGACGAGGTCTTTCAGGAGATCTCCCCGATCGAGAACTTCGCTCAGACCATGAGCCTGACCTTCTCCGATCCGTATTTCGAGGAACCGCGCCACACCGTGCAGGAGTGCAAGGAGAAGGATTACACCTACTCCGCTCCGCTGTACGTGAACGCTGAGTTCGAGAACGGCGACACCGGCGAAATCAAATCCCAGACCGTGTTCATGGGCGATTTCCCGCTGCAGACCCCGCACGGCACCTTCATCATCGGCGGTACCGAGCGAGTGATCGTGTCTCAGCTGGTGCGTTCCCCGGGCGTGTACTTCGACCGTAGCCAGGATCGTACTTCCGACAAGGAAGTCTTCGGCGCGAAGATCATTCCGAGCCGTGGCGCATGGCTTGAGTTCGAGATCGACAAGCGTGATGTGCTCGGCGTGCGTGTGGATCGTAAGCGCAAGCAGTCCGCCATCGTGTTCCTCATGGCCATCGGCATGACCAAGGACGAGATCGCCGACGCTTCAAGGATTACCCGCTGGTCATGGACGCGCTCGCCAAAGAGACCGTGCAGACCCAGGACGAGGCTCTGACCGATCTGTACCGCAAGATCCGCCCGGCCGACACCCCGACGCCGGAAGCTGGCCGCAATCTGCTGGATTCCTTCTACTTCAACACCAAGCGTTACGATCTGGCCCGCGTCGGCCGTTACAAGATCAACCGCAAGCTTGGCTTGGAGAAGGATATCAACGATCGTAGCCTGTCTCGCGAAGACATCATCTCCACCATCAAGTATCTGGTCACTCTGCATGCCGGCGACACCAAGTTCCCGGGCAAGCGTGATGGTCAGGATGTGGATCTGCGCGTGGACGTCGACGATATCGACCACTTCGGCAACCGTCGTATCCGTCAGGTCGGCGAGCTGATCCAGAACCAGCTGCGCACTGGTCTGAGCCGTATGGAGCGCGTGGTCCGCGAGCGTATGACCACTCAGGATCCGGAGGCCATCACCCCGCAGTCCCTGATCAACATCCGCCCTGTGAACGCCACCATCAAGGAGTTCTTCGGAACCTCCCAGCTGTCGCAGTTCATGGATCAGAACAACCCGCTGGCAGGTGTGACCAACAAGCGTCGTCTGTCCGCTCTGGGTCCTGGCGGTCTGTCCCGCGACCGTGCATCCATGGAAGTGCGAGACGTGCACCCGTCCCACTTCGGTCGTATGTGCCCGATCGAGTCTCCTGAAGGCCCGAACATCGGTCTTATCGGCTCTCTGGCAACCTTCGGCCGCATCAACCCGTTCGGCTTCATCGAGACCCCGTACCGTAAGGTCGTCAACGGCCATGTGACTGACGAGGTCGAATACATGACCGCAGACCGCGATGCCGAGCACGTCATCGCACAGGCCAACCAGGAGCTCGACGAGAACGGCAACTTCGTCAAGAAGCAGGCCCTTGCCCGAGTCGGCGAGGAAGAAGCGGTCGATGTGCCGGTCAGCTCCGTTGACTACATGGACGTTTCCCCGCGCCAGATGGTTTCCGTCGGCGCATCCCTGATTCCGTTCCTGGAACACGATGAGGGCCACCGAGCACTGATGGGTACCAACATGCAGCGCCAGGCCGTGCCGCTGATCGAATCCGAGCGCCCACTGGTGGGCACCGGTGCCGAATGGCGTGCAGCCGTTGATTCCGGTGATGTGATTCTGGCTGAGAAGCCGGGCGTGGTGACCTATGTTTCCGCCGATATCATCCGTGTAATGAACGACGATGGCACCACCAGCTCCTACAAGCTGGCCAAGTTCCGCCGTTCCAACCAGACCACCTGTTACAACCAGGTGCCGCTGATCCACGACGGCGAACGTGTGGAAGCCGGCACCGTGCTGGCCGACGGCCCGGCAACCCAGAAGGGTGAAATGGCTCTGGGCAAGAACCTGCTCATCGCTTCATGCCGTGGAACGGCTATAACTACGAGGATGCTGTGATCATCTCCCAGCGTCTCGTGCAGGACGACACCCTGAGCTCCATCCACATCGAGGAATACGAGATCGACGCCCGCGAAACCAAGCTGGGTGCCGAGGAGATCACCCGTGATCTGCCGAACGTCGGTGAAGACGCGGTGGCCAACCTCGACGAGCGTGGCATTATCCGCATCGGCGCCGAAGTCGAAGCCGGCGACATTCTGGTGGGTAAGGTCACCCCGAAGGCGAAACCGAGCTGACTCCGGAAGAGCGTCTGCTGCGCGCCATCTTCGGTGAGAAGAGCCGCGAAGTTCGTGACACCTCGCTGCGTGTGCCTCACGGCGAGACCGGTACGGTGATCGACGTCAAGGAGATCACCCGCGAAGACGCCGAAGAAGACGGCGACGAGCTGCCGAACGGCGTGAATCAGATGATTCGCGTCTACATTGCGCAGCATCGTAAGATCACCCAGGGCGACAAGCTCTCCGGCCGACATGGCAACAAGGGTGTTATCTCCCGCATTCTGCCGGAAGAGGATATGCCGTTCCTCGCGGATGGTACTCCGGTCGACATCATGCTGAACCCGCTGGGCGTGCCTTCTCGAATGAACCTCGGCCAGGTGCTGGAACTGCACTTGGGCTGGATCGCACATGCCGGCTGGGACATCTCCCTCGACCCGGATATCGAAGCCGCTTGGAAGAAGAACATTCCGCAGGGCGCCGAAAAGGGCGAGCCGGGCACCCCGGTGGCAACCCCGGTGTTCGACGGCGTTCGTCCGGAAACCATTAAGGGACTGCTTTCCTGCACCTTGCCGGATCGCGACGGCAACAAGCTGGTCGGAGACGACGGCAAGGCCGTGCTGTTCGACGGTCGTACCGGCGAACCGTACCCGAAGCCGATTTCCGTTGGCTACATGTACATGCTGAAGCTGCACCACCTGGTCGACGACAAGATCCACGCACGTTCCACCGGCCCGTACTCCATGATCACCCAGCAGCCGTTGGGTGGCAAGGCCCAGTTCGGTGGCCAGCGCTTCGGCGAAATGGAAGTGTGGGCCCTCGAGGCCTACGGTGCCGCCTACACGCTGCACGAGATGATGACCACCAAGTCCGATGACGTCGACGGCCGCGTGCGTGTCTACGGCGCCATTGTGAAGGGCGACAACCTGCCGCCGGCAGGCATTCCGGAATCCTTCAAGGTGCTGCTTAAGGAAATGCAGTCCCTGTCCCTGAACGTCGAAGTGCTCAACGCGGAAGGTGTGGCCATCGACATGAAGGACGAGGACGACGATCCGTCTGCTTCCTCCGACGATCTTGGCTTCAACATCGGCGCGCGCCCCGACGCGGTCGCCAAGGCTGACCAGGTTGCGGAAGAGCCTGAATTCCAGTGATCCCATGGCTGGTCGCGTCGTATGAAAACGTGGCGCGACCAGCCTGACGAAACGTGATTAAGCATTAAGAATCGATAGACAGGACAATAGAGTGCTGGACGTCAACGCATTTGACAAACTGAGGATCGGCCTGGCCACTGCCGAAGACATCCGTAATTGGAGCCACGGCGAGGTCAAGAAGCCTGAAACCATTAACTACCGTACCCTGAAGCCGGAGAAAGACGGTCTGTTCGGCGAACAGATCTTCGGACCTACCCGTGACTGGGAGTGCGCCTGCGGTAAGTACAAGCGCGTGCGCTTCAAGGGCATCGTCTGCGAACGCTGCGGTGTGGAAGTCACCAAGAGCCGTGTGCGCCGTGAGCGCATGGGCCATATCGAGCTTGCCGCTCCGGTGACCCACATCTGGTTCTTCAAGGGTGTTCCGTCCCGTTTGGGCTACCTGCTGGACATCGCTCCGAAGGATCTGGAAAAGGTCATCTACTTCGCCGCCTACATGGTTACCAGCGTCGATGAGGAACAGCGTCATGAGGATCTTCCGGGTCTGCAGGACGAGTTCGACAACGACATCGCCAATCTGGAGAAGCGTCGCAACGCGGAAATCGAAGAGCGTGCCAAGAAAGTTGAATCCGATCTGGCCGAACTTGAGGCCGAAGGTGAAGCCAAGGGCTCCGCACGCGCCAAGCTGCGCAACAGCGCCGAGCGTGAAATGGCCGCGATCCGCATCCGTTTCGACGAGCAGATTCAGCGTCTGAGCGCCGTGTTCGACCGCTTCAAGAACCTGAAGCCGGGCGACATGGAAGGCGACGTCGACCTGTGGCGCGAAATGGAAGACCGCTACGGCGACTACTTCGAAGGCTGCATGGGCGCCGAAGCCATCAAGAAGCGCTTGCAGGACTTCGATCTTGAGGCCGCTTCCAAGCAGCTGCGTGAGGAAATCGACACCGGCACCGGCCAGCGCAAGGCCCGCGCCCTGAAGCGTCTGAAGGTCGTCAACGCCTTCCTGACCACCGGCAACAAGCCGGAAGCCATGGTGCTCGACGTGATCCCGGTCATTCCGCCGGATCTGCGTCCGATGGTGCAGCTCGACGGTGGCCGTTTCGCCACTTCCGATCTCAACGACCTCTATCGTCGTGTGATCAACCGTAACAACCGTCTGAAGCGACTGATCGAGCTCGGCGCTCCTGAAATCATGCTCAACAACGAAAAGCGCATGCTTCAGGAAGCCGTCGACTCCCTGTTCGACAACGGTCGTCGTGGACGCCCGGTCACCGGCGCTTCGAACCGCCCGCTGAAGTCCCTGAGTGACATGCTCAAGGGCAAGCAGGGTCGTTTCCGTCAGAACCTGCTTGGTAAGCGTGTGGACTACTCCGGCCGTTCCGTGATCGTGGTCGGTCCGTCCCTGCGCATGCACCAGTGCGGTCTGCCGAAGCCGATGGCCCTCGAGCTGTTCAAGCCGTTCGTCATCAAGCGTCTTGTGGACCTCAACTACGCGCAGAACATGAAGAGCGCCAAGCGTCTTGTGGACCGTGGCGATTCCGAAGTGTGGGGTGTGCTCGAAGAGGTCATCGCCGAACATCCGGTGCTTCTGAACCGTGCACCTACGCTGCACCGTCTGGGCATTCAGGCATTCGAGCCGATCCTGGTGGAAGGCAAGGCCATCCACCTGCCGCCGCTTGCCTGTGCCGCATTCAATGCCGACTTCGATGGCGACCAGATGGCAGTCCACCTGCCGCTGTCCGCCGAAGCCCAGGCCGAAGCCCGCTCCCTGATGATGCTTCCGACAACATTCTGAAGCCGGCAGACGGCCACACCGTGACCATGCCGAGCCAGGACATGATCCTCGGTCTGTACTACCTGACCACCGTCATCGACGGAGCCAAGGGTCAGGGCCGTGTGTTCTCCTCGCTCGAAGAGGCCGAAATGGCGCTCGACAAGCACGAGATCGACATGCAGGCCAAGGTGCTTATCCGCCTTCCGAAAGACTTCGTGCTTCCGAAGGGTTGGGAACCGAGCGAAATCGAAGTCATCGATCCTGAACCGGGCAGCCCGGCGGTGGTGAAGGAAGAGCGCTTCCACGATGGTTCCGTGCTTTTCGCAACCTCCTACGGCCGCATCCTGTTCAACAGCACGCTGCCGGTCGACTACCCGTTCGTGAACGATCAGGCTCCGAAGAAGCGTCTGAGCAAGATCGTCGACGACATCGCAACCCGTTACTCCACTGCACAGGTGGCTGCAACGCTGGACGCTCTGAAGGATATGGCTTCACCCGCGCACCGTGGTCCGGTGTGTCCTTCGCGTTCTCCGACGTTATCCAGCCGTCCGAGCGCGACGAGTTCATCGAGAAGTACGAAGCCGAAGCCGACAAGGTCAACGAGAACTACGAAATCGGTATGCTTACCGAAGAGGAGCGCCGCCAGGAACTCATCGACCTGTGGACCAAGTGCACCAGTGAGGTTTCCGAGGCTGTCGAGAAACACTTCGACTCCAAGAACAATCTGGCTATCATCGTGCAGTCCGGTGCACGAGGAAACATGATGCAGATCAACCAGATCGCAGGTATGCGAGGCCTCGTGGCCAACCCGAAGGGCGAGATCATTCCTCGACCTGTGAAGTCCAACTACCGCGACGGCCTGTCCGTGCTGGAATACTTCATCTCCCAGCACGGCGCGCGTAAGGGTCTGGCCGATACCGCACTGCGTACCGCAGAATCTGGTTACCTGACCCGTCGTCTGGTGGACGTCTCCCAGGACGTGATCGTGCGCGAAGAGGATTGCGGCACCAAGCGCGGCCTGACGATGAAGGTCGGCGAGCGTGACGCTGAAGGCAACCTGCATCTCGTCAAGGCTGCCGACGGTGGTCCGTACTCCCGTCTGCTCGCAGCTGACGTGATCGATCCAGCCGACGGCGAAACCGTGCTGTACAAGGCCGGCGACGCACTGTCCATGGACGTGCTCAACGATCTCGTCGCCCACGATGTGGAAGAAGTCAAGGCCCGTTCCGTGCTCACCTGCGATTCCAAGCGCGGTGTGTGCGCCAAGTGCTATGGCTGGTCTCTGGCCACCAACAAGCTGGTGGACGTCGGCGAGGCCGTTGGCATCGTGGCGGCACAGTCCATCGGCGAGCCTGGTACCCAGCTGACACTGCGTTCCTTCCACTCCGGCGGCGTCGCTTCCGCATCCGATATCACCCAGGGTCTCCCTCGTGTTACCGAGCTTTTCGAAGCTCGTACCCCGAAGGGCGAGGCTCCGATCGCGGAGTTCGCAGGCGTGGTCAAGGTGGAAGACACCGAGCGTGGCCGTCAGGTCATGCTGAAGCCGGATGACGAATCCGTCGAACCGATCGTCTACCCGGTGACCCGTCGCGCCCCGATGCTGGTCAAGGACGGCGAGCATGTCGAAGCTGGCACCCAGCTGATCGAAGGCTCCGTCGATCCTAAGAAGATCCTGCGCATCCTCGGCCCTCGTGCCGCCCAGGTGAACATTGTGGAGGAAGTGCACACCGTGTACCGCTCCCAGGGCGTGGATATTCACGACAAGCACATCGAGGTCATCGTGCACCAGATGCTGCGTCGTATCACGGTGATCGATTCCGGCGATACCGACCTGCTTCCGGGTGAACTGGTGGATCAGGCCCGCTTCAAGGCCGCCAATATGAAGGCCGTGAAGGAAGGTGGCAAGCCTGCCGCCGGTCGTCCGGAGCTGATGGGCATCACCAAGGCTTCGCTGGCAACCGATTCCTGGCTGTCCGCGGCTTCCTTCCAGGAGACCACCCGCGTGCTCACCGAAGCCGCCCTGAGCCAGAAGGTCGACGACTGAAGGGTCTCAAGGAGAACGTCATCATCGGTAAGCTCATTCCGGCCGTACCGGTCTTGCCCGTTACCGTAACGCCGTGGTCGAGCCCGACAAGGCCATTCGCGACACCATCTACCCGAACTTCGGTTTGGGTGGCGACGAGTCCGATGCTGCCTTCGGCGATGCGGATCTGTCCGAAGTCGACTTCTCCAACATCGATTTCGGCGATCTGAAGCTTGGCGACGACTTCAATCCGGATGACTTCCTGGACGACAATGGTGGTCAGATGGATTTGGGCGACACCCTGTGATCCGAAAGGCGATGATGGAACGACATAACGTCTGAAATCATCCGATAGACATAAAAATGGGGATTGGCTTCAAGCAGCTGATCCCCATTTTTAATACGAAAAAAAACGATTGTTGCGATCATTATGCCAACGGTCGGCATATTACAAAACTGCCTGTATTGCAGAGCGAATTTAATATCGCAAATCAAACGTCAAATTACAATGAGGGTATGAGCTTTCTTCCATATCCGCCGCCGCCTGAACCAGGCTGGTACGACGATGACGCCACCGTAATGCCTTCCTTCGTCGATTCTGCAATGCCGGGAACGGTGCAATCTCAGCCGATGGAGCAGGTTTCCATGTTGCTGGAACCAATCAACGACGAACCGGCCAACGATGATGAGATCGATTGGGATGGCACGGTGCTGTCTTCGGCCTTCACCATGAAGCAGCCGGAGCTGGAATACACGCTTTACAATGAGCAGACCGGTCAGGAAGTGATTATCGACATGGGCGTGCTCTTGGGACGCAAGCCGTCCGTTGAAGTGCCGGAAGGTGCCAAATCCGTGAAATTGGAGGATCCGACGCGCACGATTTCACGCAATCATGCGGCGATCAGCTTCGATCAGGATGGTACGTTGTGGATTGAGGATTACGGATCGCTTAATGGCACGTACATTATTCAAGGCAATGAGGAGACCAAGGTTGAGCACAAGCCTATGAAGTTTGAGGCACCTTGCACGGTTCGTATCGGAGACCAGTTCTTCACGTTCGAGCAGCGCTGATTGAAACGTTGTTTTGCGCATCACCAAGTATGCCGTCAAACCGCAAGGTTTGGGATGCCTGAAATGACGGCGCGACAATGAACGATGTCGAGAGTAGAAGAAGGGCTGTACGCGTGAGGATGCGCATACAGCCCTTCTTGACTATTGCGATTCGCTACCTGCCAACTGGCGCTTGCTGACCGGCTATTTGCTACTGGCGTAGGCGGATGGCCGCGTTGACGGCGGAATCATTGAGATTGGCAAGCCAGTCAAGCAGATCCGGGTAGATATTCGGATTGCGTGCGAGGAAGGGGTGCAGCTCCGGAGCCTCGCTCGCGATCTGGGCCATCAGCATCTTGTCTTGCGTGGTCATGGCCAATTCCGCGGTAAAACCGCTATTCGACGCGGCCGGTTCCTGCGGCTGCATGGCGTGCTGGGCGTTGTCCGCGTACGGCTGTGCGTCATATTGCGGCTGGGCCGAAGAATAATCGGCCACTTCCGACAAATCCGCTGGATTGGTGTACGGTTCGACGTATTCCGTCGAAACGTCGTTCGCCATATTCGATGCCGACGCTTCCATGAACGATTCAGGCTGGTGTTGGACGGTTGCCGGCGTCTGGTATTGCATCTGATGCTGCACGTCCGACGATTGCCGCGGCTGCTGATACTGCGCTTGCGTTTGGGATTGCTGTGCCTGTTCCGGAACGGTTTCGGTATTCCTCTGCATAACGCCTTCCTGCGGAACCGGCCACCCCAATGCGACCAGCTGCTGGCGTGCGCGTTCATCGCCGAATTGGGCGACCCAACGTTTCAGACCAGGGTACGCACGCGGATTGGCAACCACATTCGCGCCGAATTCTGGATTTTCGTAAGCGATTTTCGCCAAGAGCACGGGATCTGCGTTCGGATCCTGCACAGCTGCGGCCGCGGTATCGAAATCGACCATCATGGTCTCCTTATCTCGTGATCTGTAAATATTGTATTGAATGCGCTGAGAACAAAGCGGCAATCTAATCATCGACGCTTGCCATTGCGGGAACATGCGCGTTATTGAACGGTTCGCAACGTCTGCAATGTGCCTTCCTGCAAATCGACGATATCCTCATGATCTCCGATTTTGCTGACGTTTCAATCGTTGTCATCCGAAATATTGGTTGCCGTATCCGCTGCGTTATTCGCTGAATCGTCGCTCGCGCCGCGTTTGCCTCGAAAATGGAAAACGTCGGCAAGCGAAAGTTTGGCGCGCCATCTGCGCAATGTCGGCAATGACTTGAGCATGTACTGGCGTTCCTGCTCAATATCGCGCCAATACTGCTGCACATGCTCCTCGTTGACGGTATTACCGGAGAAGGTTGCGTAATCGGCTTGTGTGCCCAAGGCAAGCAACGTTTCACTGGAAATATCCATCTGGCTTGCGATGGAGACCGCCTGTTCGCTGCGCGTGCCTTGAATGTCAAGTCCGCTTTGCCGGGCGAGCGCCGCCACGGATTGCCATCCTGCTGCCACTCGCTGTTGCGCGCTGCCGTGTTTTCTTGACCGTGCCAATACGATCGCTTTGATGGCGAGCAGGAGGCCGCATACGATGAGCAGCGTCCACAGTGGACTTCCGTAGATGCTACTTTTCTTGCGATTCTGCCGAAATGCTGCCAGAAGAGGTTGGTTGACGTTTCGTCAGCCATGCTTCCGCCGATTGAGGACCTGCCTTTGGCTTGGTTATCGTCGCGCAGCGGGTCGGTGAGGGGTACTGGGGGCTGGCGCACCAGATTCTGCGGGTTCGGTGGGGTGAGGTTCTGGTTTTCGTCGGGGACTTTGGTTTCCTTTGGCGTCGGGTAGAACGCCACCCAGCCGTAGCCGTCCAGTTTGATTTCCACCCATGCGGTCACGTCGTTGCCGGTGAATTCGATGACGGTGTTTTTCCCTTGTTTTTCGGTGCGGTTTTCGCTGATGTCGCCTTCATCGTCTTTTGGTAGGAATCCAAGCACCACTCGGCTTGGAAGTCCCAGGCTGCGTGCCATGAGTGCCATTGCGGAGGCGTATTGTTCGCTGTCTCCGACCATGGCCGTTCCGGCGAGCAGCTGGTCGATACGGTAGTTGCCGTGGCCGGCGGTAGACGGGTAATCGCCGCTCAAGCCGTGCGAGAACCAGCCTGATTCCTTGAGTTTTTCGGCGATGGCCTGGCTGCTTCGACGCCTTTGGATTGGCCGCCGGCTATGGCTGTGGCGAGTTTGTCCACACAGTCGGGCACGTCTTCGGCTTTAGGCTGGCTGATGGAGGCTGCGTTGGCTTTGGCGATTTGCTTGTCGGTGGGAACTGCTGGCATGATGCCGGTTTCCGTGTAGGTGAGGCCTCGGAGGTGCGTGAAGGGTAGATGGCCGACATGGTGTCGCTGTTGTAATAGAACGAGTCGGCGTTTTCGCTGTTGTCGAAGGTCACGCTCGATGCGGCTCCGGCAATGGGCGGCCAGTAGTCGCTCAGGCCTTTGTTCACGGTGAATGTTGCGGTGAATTTCTTGCCTTCGGCGTTGTTGGTGATGGAGGTGCTGACGCGATGGTAATTGGAGGAGTCCGATGACCTGGCGGAATCGGACAGGTTCCATACGTTGCCGTCGAAACGGTCCATGACCGCTAGCCGCACGCCCGATCCTGCGGGCAGGTTTTGAACGGTGAGGAGCACATCGTCCTTGCTGTTTTTGATGTACGAACGCATGCCGCTCAACGGGCTTGTGTAATCGTACGGGCTGAGCGGCGGATCGTAATGGTCACGCAGAATGGTGCGGTCCTGGCCGATGGCAAGGCATCCTCCGATCGCCAATGCGATGGAAACAACCACGATTACCACGGAACTGATCCAACGTCCCAATTCCAGTAATTTCCAACGTGCACTGATCCAAATCACGAGCACAAGCGCCATTGCGCTGCCGACGAATATGCGGTAATAGCCGGAAGATGAGCCAAGCAATGCGCAGATCGCAAGATTGGCGATGACGGGAACGATGGCGATCATGGTGAATCTGCCATCTTCCGTCACTGCGAAAATGCCGGTGAGCAGCGCGAACCACAGGCAGATGGTCCATACTGCAAGCAGACAGCCGTCCGTGGTGCCGGTTGGAGGTTCGACCGACAGGATGAATTTGAAGGAGCCGAGCGTCTGCATCCATCCTTGCGTAAGCGTACGCAGGGTTGGGATGAAGTGTGTGAGTGGTGGTGTCGTTGAGGAACAGAACCGGGCCGACAACCAGTTGCGCGACGGCCGTGAACAGTATCTGCCACCAGAGGCGGAGCGCGGGAACCGTGCCTGCGAGCGCCACGAGTGATCCGATGATGGTGGCTGGAATGGCGGCGAGGGCCCAGGATGCGGCTGATCCGTAGACGTCGATGAGGTTGCTGGCTGCGGCGAGGGTGAGCAGGGCTGCTACGAGCAAGCTTGCGTATTGCGAGGCGCGTGGTCGGTGTAAGTAGGGAAGGACTTGCGATTTGCCGTCTCGTGACATCCAGATGGCGGAGTGTGTGGAGTCGGCCCATGAGCCTGTTCCGGTGCCTGTTTCCGTGAAGGTGCCGGTGGATGATTCGGTGAAGGTGTTGCCGAATCCGGTGGTGTGGTCGGCGCGGGTTTCGCCGGTATTGGCGTTGATGCTGTGTTTGCTGAATCCTGCGGTGCTCATGCCAGTACCCTCATGATCATTGGAAGATCGTCTAGGTTTCCTACGGTCGCCAGGGTGAAGTCGGCGTATTGTTTGATGGCGCGTGGTTGCCCGATGGCGGTTTGCAGTACCACGCAGGTTGCTGATCGGGGGAGCGCGAGCGCTATGTGTTTGATCTCGTCGATGCTTTTGAGCCTGCCGACGGTGATGTAGTAGAACGATGGAGTGCGGGGGTGTGGGTGAGGGTGGTTTGTGCGAGGTTCGGATTGTCGTTGATGTCGGGGGTAATGGCGCTGCATCCGTCGAGGAATTCCGTGGAGTTGCATGGCGTGGCGTGTTCGTTTCCCGCATGGGAGGTTACCGGGCGGTTTTGGAGCAGGCATTGCACGCCGATGGATGCGTGGACGGATACCGCCAGTTCGAATTCGTCGGAGCTGAGGTAGTCGTCTGGGTTCACGCTGATGGTCAATGCGGTGTTGGTACGTCGGGTTGCTTCGTATTGGCGGATCATCAGTGCTCCCGTTTTTGCGGAGCTGAGCCAGTGCACGTTGCGCACGTCGTCGCCCGGCTCGTATTCGCGCAGTCCGTAGAAGTCGAGGTCGTCGTCGACGATTTCGCCGCTGGGCTGACCTTCGAAGTCTCGCGGAATTCCGGCGTTGAGTGTGTTCAGCATGACGGTTTGCGGGTGGATGAACACGTTGATTTGGTCGGCGAGTTTCTTTTCGTGCCGTACGAGTCCGAATGGGTCGCCTTTGCGTATGGAAAGCGGTCCGACCGGCAACACCGCGCGGGAGACGGCGGTGAATTCCACGGTTGTTTGGTGTGATTGGCCAGCGGTGAGCATGGGGATGGAGAATCGTTCGTGATTGTCGCCGATGGACAGGTCGCCTCGTGCGGATGTGGTTGGCGTGTGTCCCGGATTGTCGACGCACACGTCGACTTTCACGGTGTCTGACACGGTGACTCGCCTTCTGGACACGTCTATGGTGGCAGTGAACGACGTGTTGCCGAGCGACAGCATGATGGCGGCGACCATCATGCAGACGAACACGATCGCCATGGCCAGCAGTTCATGCCATCCGAGGATCGTGAACGCTATGAGCGAGGCGATGGTGAGTCCGGCCACTGCCCATCCGAGTGGTGACACATATGAGGTGACCAGTCGTTTGATGCGATGCTTGATGCGTCGCAGGGATCGTTGCATGGTTCTCCTGCGTTGCATGGTTTTGGATTGTCGCATACTTGACCTTTCGGGGGTTTGCGAACGTTTCGTGCGGTTGTGCGCTTCTGTCGTGCTGCGCGTGCAGTGTGCAGCTGTGTCGGGTATACGTTTCAGACGGTGGCGCCTACGGTCGGTGCAGGTACGTTTTCGAGGATCTGTTCGATCATCTGACCGGGGGTGTATCCGGCGAACGTGGCCTCTGCGGTGAGCGTGATGCGGTGCGCGAACACGGCGACCGCCAGCTGCTTCACATCGTCGGGTACCGCATATCCGCGATTGTTGGACGCTGCCCACACGCGGGCGCATCGGGTCAGCGCGAGTGCGCCTCGCATGGACGATCCGACTTGGATGCGTTCGTTGTGGCGCGTCGCTTCCACCAAGCGCACGATGTATTCGAGGATCGCGTCGTCAAGATGAACGGTTTCGCTGATGGCACGCATGCGTAGCACGTCGTTGCCGGTGAGCACCGCATGTACGGTGGATGCACGGTCGGTGACGTTGACCTGCTTGAGAATGCTTACGCTCACGTCATGGCTCGGATAGCCGATGGTTGTTTTGATGAGGAAACGATCCATCTGCGCTTCCGGCAGTTTGTAGGTGCCGAGCTGTTCGATGGGGTTCTGGGTGGCGATGACCATGAAAGGCTGCGGTACCGCGTGGGTTTCGCCGTCGACGGTGACTTTCTGCTCTTCCATGACCTCGAGCAGCGCGGACTGTGTTTTCGGCGAGGCTCGGTTGATTTCGTCGGCAAGCACGATGGATGCGAAAATCGGGCCTTCGCGGTATTCGAATTCGCCGTTCTTTTGGTCGTAGTAGGTTACGCCGACCACGTCGGAAGGCAGCAGATCCGGAGTGAACTGGATGCGCTTGAACGACATGTCGATGGAGTTGGCGAGGCCTCGGGCCAGCTGCGTCTTGCCTGTTCCGGGGTTGTCTTCAAGCAGAATGTGGCCGCCGACAATCATGGCGGTGGCGCATTGGCGGATCGGTTGTTCCTTGCCGACCACGACCTGGGAGACGCTGTCGACCAGTTTGGCGAACTGGTTGTGGAATTCGGTGATGTCGGCCTGTGGTGCGGACATCATGGACGAGGTTGCGGCTGGCTGCGCGGGCTTGGCTTGCGATGTCGTGGCCTGCGGGAATTGGCGTGGTGCCGCTGCCGGAATTGGCTGCGATTGCGCAACGGTTGTTGCATCTGCACCGGCTGTGCCGGTTGCGCCTTCATGGGGTGCGTTGTTGGAACCGTAGGCATTGCAGGCCTGGAGGGCGTTGCGTTGTATGCGCTGAGCACGGTGTCTTCATCGTCGCCGCTTTGCTTCTGCGGATGCGTCGGCAGGCTTGGAGCTTGGAATGCGGGGCGCATCTGCGGATTGCCAGGCTGTTGCGGCTTGTTCATATGGTGCCCGATGGAACCCAGCTGGGTGGCGTCGTCATCGTTTTCGTTGCTCATGGGTGCTCCTTGCTTGCTTCTATTGGTCGTATTGATGATTGGTTGTCGATATTGGATTGTTCGTCGAGATTGCCATACCGGCTAGCGATTGGCGTAATAGGCCAGGCCTCTCACCCACGGCTTGCTTTTTCCATCGATGGTGGAAAGAGCTACGGATGAAGCCGTAGGGGCGTCACTTTGCCTGATCCCGACTGGTCCGGATTGGAATCAGGCTTAGGATCGGGGGTCGGTTCGTTATAGCGGTCGGAGTCTTTGATCGTTGATCCGTCTGCCTCGTTGTTGAGTGCCGGGTCTGGACCGGTGACTTTAAACTTCCATGTGTAGTCAACCCCCGTTGGTAGCTTTTCGGCGTTCAACTGACTGGTACCTTGGGCCCAAGGGATTTCGTATGTTTTGCCACCTCCGGTGAATACGAAAGAGTAGCTGCCAATTTGATTCCATGTTTTCACCGATCCGCCGGCGACCTTGATGAGATTCGTGTCATTGGCATCCCAGGAAAGGGTCGGCATGGTAGTGATTTCCGCTTTGATTTTGTTGCCGACGGTATTGCTGTTGGCAGTTTCAGGGGTGCTGATATGTGACGTATCAATGAAGTATTGCTGAACATTTACCGTATCGCAGGTGCTCCAGTTACCGGAAAGCGGCCATTCTGCTCTGTTCTCGTGAAGATCAGCATTGTAATAATCCTTGGCCCTTACAACAAAGCCTGTGACGCGCCCTTTTTTGGACCAGGTCGCCACACATGTATTGTTGCTGAGTTCCAGCTTCACATTGGTTGGAGGGTCGACTGCTGTGAAGGGCGAAACGGATGTTTCGCTGCTCGACGAACCACTGCGTTCCGTGACCACGGTAATCGTTGGCTTAATCTCTTTGTAATACCACTCGTTCTTGATGTCGAATTCGACGGAATAGTCCGTGGCATTGGTCTCTACGGATCTGTCTTCGTCTCTGATACTTACCGTAATCGACTGGTATTTCGAGTTACGGGCGTCATTGATCCGCCCGCTCACCACAATCTTGTCGCCATTCTGCACTGCGGAGATGGTTGGTTTGTCAGGCTTACTCCAAGGCGAAACGGCATTGGACACGGCGGATGGCTGACTCCAGTTCATTTTGTTATGCGCCTTGACCGTGGCGGTATAGGATGCGCCATTGGTAATCGCATTGTCGTCGAATTTGAACGTGAAGCTTGTACCTTCAACCTTTTGCGTCGGATTCGCTATATTGGATCCATTTAACGTCACCTCATAGCCGTCGACGGCGGAGAAATTGCCTTCCGGAGCTTTCCATGTGACAACGACGGTGTTCCTGCCGGCTTCGGCCTTCACATCGGTCGGCGCGTCCGGAAGCTTGTCAGGTGTGCCTTCCACGCTGTTCGACTCCTTCGACCAGCCGACCTCATTCTTGGCCTGCACCTTGAACGAGTACGTCTTGCCGTTCTTCAAGCCGGTAATCTGGCAGGAGGTCACGGAACCGCACGATTTCTCGCCGGAACCGTCGCCGTTCCACGTCACCTTGTATTCGCTGATCGGGCTGCCGTTCGAAGAACCGGCCGTCCAACTCAGATTCACCGCGCCATCCTGCGGGTCTCCCGCGATGGGGGAGAGCAGAGGCGCATCCGGCTTGTCCATTACCGAAACGTTGATGGTGCCTGTTATCTCACGTTCCTTCGTATTGGTGGCATCACGCACGTTGACGATCACCTTGTTGGTGCTCGCGCCGATGTCGGAAGCTGCGCTGATCGACACCACACCGTTTGACGGACAGTCCACGGTCAGCTTCGACGCGCCGTCGGACGTACATCCGGTCACGGTCAATGCGGAATCGGGGAACGGATTGTACGCGTCGGCAAGCAGGTTCACTTCCTCGCTGCTTCCCGCCTTGACCTTCACGGTTTTCGCGTTGATGCGTGCCAAAGGCCTGTTGGAGGTCGTCACACGAACCGTGACGCCCGCGTTCACCGTGCCCTTCGAATATTGGATTGAAATGGGCACGCTCACCGTGGTTCCCGGCGACGTGGTTTTGTCGGCGGACACGGTCAGTTTGCCGTTAGAACTCACTTTGGCGCTCACCTGGTCGGAATCAGCGCCACCCGAATACGTGTACTGTTTTTCGTCGTCGTATAGGTCGGACGCCGAATGGGTCAACGCGGTCAGGTCGATGGTGGTGGCGCTCTCGCCGGCGACCACGTCGATGGTGGACGAAGAGAACGTCGGCGCGGGCACGTCGCGCCCGATCACGGTGATCGGCAACGTCAACACTGCCGAATTGATGATTTTCACCTTGTCGTTCTTGTCGCGCTTGCCATCCACCGCGGTGAAAGTGATGGATGCAGGGCCGGAGTAGTCCTTCGGCGCGGTGAACTTCAACGTCTGGTCGTTCGCATACAGGTCGCCGTCCGCGGCTTTCGTGGCGCTTACCGAATCGGCGCCGTCCACATACGCGGTCTTGCCTGCGCCCACACGCACGTAATCGGCGATATTGATGGTGATCGTCTCTCGCGCGTTCACCTTCAAAGCCGGCGCTTTCGGCCGAAGGGCCGGCGGAAACACGCCGTATGCGGGCACTTGGATGAACGCCGTGGACGTGATGTCATACGTCGTGTTGGTCACGGTGTATGGCACGGCTCGCGCCTCGTCCGTCAATTCCACGGTAATGGTCGTGGACTTGTCTCCGCCTTTGACATGCGCATGGTCGGTGGCCGAATCATCAACGGCCACGTGCAGTTCGTCGGCGCTGCCGGAAGGGTTCGCAATCCATTGCGAAACGTCCACGTCGACCGATTTCTTGTCGATCGTCGCCGAAGAAGGCACACGGTAGTCGTATGCGGTCGGCGGTTCGATGGTGGCGTTGCCATCGACGTTCACCGTCAATGTTGCGGTGTCTGACAATCCTGCCTTGTCTTTGACCGTATACACCACGTAATAGGTGCCCGCCTGCTGAGGCGTGGTGAAGGCGAGCGCATTATCCACTACGTTCACATTGCTGATGTCTTGCGATTCGACGTCTTTGCTGACGGTCAGGTCGGTGTTGTCTCCGGAAATGTCGTTTTGCGCCACGGGTACGGTTGCCGCGGTGTTGGGGCGCAATGTGATTTCGTCGTCGCGCGCGTACACGCCCGAGTCGGTGCCGGATTTGAACACGCCCACGCGGATTTGCGCTTGGGATCGTTGGCCGGTCCAGTCTTCGACGGCGTATGAGAAGGTGTCGGTTCCTGCGGAGTCGGCATATGCCTCGTATACCAGGTAGGTGGCTCCGACTTCGCTGATGCGTCCGAGCGTCGGAGCCTTGTTGCCGAGGCCGAGCAGCTGCACGTCGTCACCATCGGCGTCGATGCCGGTCAGGATGATTGGGATTTGTACTTTCTGCCCTGCCGCAACCTGTGCTTCAACGTCGGATGGTGTTGGCGCCGCCTTGTTTTCGGCGTCTTTTTGATGCACGTTGATGGTGATTGTGGCAGATGCCGCGTTGCCGAGATTGTCTTTGACCGTGTATGTTACGGGGAAGGATCCGGTTTGGTTGGATGCTTGGTATCGTACGGTGTTGCCTGATACGAATACGAGTCCTTTGAACGTGCTCTTGTCGTATTGCAGGTCGTTTTGCAGGTTTACCGTGGTGCCGTCGGAGTAGGTAACGTGGTCGAGCACGTCGATGGAGACGATGCCGTCGGTGCGTACCTGCGTGGTGATGTTGTCGGCTTTCGGTATGGAGTTGGAGGTGGTCAACGCCGGCGGCTGCAGTACGATCACGCCGGTCGACGTGCCTGCTGCGTTGGCTACGCTGTATTTGATTTGCACGGGTTCGGTCGGCACCTGTCGTGCGGTGATGTAGACGCGCTTGTTGCTCACGACGCCGGTTTTGATGCCGCTTGCCGCGTCGGCGGTCACGTTGGTCACGGACAATACGCCGCCCATCGGGTCGACGTCGTTGGCCAGGGGCTCCACGATCGCGGTGTTGTCGGCGCCGAGCAGCGCCACGTCGTTGGCGGCGATGGGTTTGGCGGAGTCTCCGGTCGCAGCCTGTACTTCGATGCGGGCCAGGCCGGTCGTGGGAATGGATCCTTGCGTGATGGTGTAGGGCACGTAGTAGGTGCCGGGGTTGGCCGCGCTGAAGGTGAACGACATGTCGGTGGCGTTCATGCTGTGGATGCGCCGGATGGGGTTTCCACGGCGGTCAGCTGCGTGGGTTCGGCCGAGGTGCCGTGCACGTATTGTTTGAGCGAGACGGTGGTGCGTGCGTCTGGCGTGGTCTGCTTGACTACCGGATCAATCACCGCGGCCAACGTGTTGGCCGGTTTCACTGAGAAATACACCATGCCGGTGCCGGTCTGCTGTCCGTCGGAAACGGTTACTTCGATGCTGGCTCTGCCGGAAGACATGATCCCGCGTTGAATACGAGCTGCCCGTCGGCTCGCGTGGAGACGGTCACCTGGTCGGTGTTCTGAGGGGTTGCGGATACGAGCGTGAGCGGATCGCCGTCGGGGTCGGAGAAGCTGCCCAAAGCGTTGGTGGTGTAGGTGGCTCCTTGCTCCACGTCGATTTCCGGTGGCGTATCGGTTTGCTGGGGCGCGTTGTCGTCGTTTCCGACCAAGGTGAGGTTCACGTTGGCGTTGGATGTCTGCCCGCGTCCGTCGGAAATCTCATAGCTGAACGATACCGATCCCTCGGCTGCCGCGGATGCGTCGAGCTGCAGGTATCGTCCGTCATATACGGGTGAGACGCTGATGTTGGCTCCGTCCGGGGCGCTTACCGAGGTGATGCGCAGCACGGAACAGTCGGTCTGCTCGTCGTTGCGAAGCACGTCGAGAATCTGCTGCGATCCCGTTCTCGCGCCGAGCAAATCGTCTTCCGCTTTGATCTGCCCGGATTGTGACGAGCAGGTTTTGCTGAAATTATGCTGGTTGTTGGCACTGTCGTTGTTCTGTTCCTGCTGCTTCGACTGTTTGGTTTTCACCTTGTTCCATTGGATTTTGATGACTTTGGTGGATTCCTGCGGATTCCAGACGTTGCCGTTGACCACGTCGTTGAGTATGACCAGACGATGGTTGGTGCGGAATATCAGTTCCGAAGTGGCGTTGATGTTGGTCAGGGTATCGAATGTCGTGTCCGAATCGTCGGCGGAGCATGCTTTGGCGTAATTGTTGGCTTTCTGTGCCCATGCGGCGAATACGCATCCTCCTGTGGATACCGGCTGGGCGGCCTCGCCTTTGCCGGAATTCGGGGTTTCAGAGGTTTTCTTGGTGCTGAGGTTCACCGTTGCGAGTCCACGTGGTGTCGCCATGGCCACCCATCCGTTCTGTTTGCCGTCCGTGGAAGGGGCTTGCAAGGTCATGTCGCCCTGCAGATTGATGGCTGCGCTTCCCCGCGGCCAGTACACGGTGCTTTTCGCCGCCACGACCGGGGTTTCGCCGATAACGGTGAACGATTCGGCATGCGGTGCGCCTTTGATTGTGTCTGTCTGCTCGTTCGTGCCCTGCGGCCCGTCGAGGCTCAGCACCGCACCATCGGAAGCACGGTATCCGTATACGGTTCCGTCGTGTGTCACCGCGATTTTTCCACCGGATCCCAGCTTCATGTTCGGCTTGTCGGTGGTTGGATTGACGGATTTCACATCGGAAGCGGATCCCACCCACACATTGCCGGTTTTGACATTGATGAACGCTGCGGTGTCGCCTCCGACAATGGTTTCGATATCCGTTTTGATGGCGGTGTTGCCGGTTTCGCTGATGGTGGAAGCCGCGATGTTGCTGGCTTTCGTACCTTCGGAAATCACGGTGCTGCCATTATGTTGGGCCACGTCGAAACGGGAGGCCGCGGATGAGACTCCAGCGTTCACATCCTTGTTTTTCGCATTGAATCGTGCGGCCTTGCGGTCCTTCAGCGAAGTGATCCACACGGTGCCATCGTCAAGTTGCACATGCCGTTGCGTCACCGAACGGACGATGAACGCGCCTGCGATGATGCCCAGCAGCAGAAGCAGCATGATGATCGGTGTGATCCACCGTCTGCTTCCCGACGGCAACAGCAGTTTGCGCATCATCGATCCGAAGCGCAATTGACGTTCATACGATTGTGCCGACTGATTGGCTGCGTTCTTGCGTTTGCCCATTTCCGGTTCTTCCCTGAATGTTCCGATTGTCGTTGTGTTCGTTCCCGACGTCGCCTGCGATTGAATAATGCCGTCGGCCGACCCTGTTGCGAAATGCTGCGATGCTTATGGTTTAGCTGCGCACGCGATCGTAGGATTCTGCGACATCTGACGGTCGGTCCGGATGAGGCTCACCTGAATGCAGGTCTGCGAGCCGTCGGCGGGTTCGATGCTGATATGAGTGTCGGTGGTGGTGGTTCCCTGGGCGTTCGAATCGATGCCGGCATCGCCGACCAGTGACCACACGTACGAATCCCCATCCTGAGGTCGGGATTCACCCAAGTGAACTGCACGCTACCGCCATCCGCGGAATATGACCCGGTCATATTCTCGACACTGGGCACACTGCCGGTGGTGATGGCCGAATCCGGTGAATCGTTCTCCCGATCGCGTGTTCCTGGATTCTTGATCTGCACGCTGCTGTTGTCGGAAGCGGAATCCATATTCGGCATGATCACATACGCGAACACCAGCGCGACGGCTGCAATCGCGACGACCACCGAAACAACGATCGCAAGAGGCTTGGCCCAAGTGCTGCGCTGCTTGGGGCAGTCGGCGAAACCTGAACGTTCGCCTGCGCCTGCGTGTACAGGTTCTGCGGGAACGGCGGTTCCCCCTCAACTGTGGTCGGCGTGGCATGGCCATACAATTCCTGCTGCGCACGCTGCATATCACGTGCGAAATCGTATGCGGAATAATATCGGTCCTCCGGAGTTTTATTCAACGCCTTGCGCAGGATCCGCTCCACTTGCTGGGGAATATCCGGCCTGTTGAGCTTGGGCAGCGGATTGGTGAGAATGATGTTCCGCAGCAGAGCGCCGCGATTTTTGCCTCGGGCTGCGCCAAGAGCTGCGGAATAGCCGTATTCGTACGGCGACTGGCCCGTCAGCATGGCGAACAGCGTCGCCCCAGAGAATAGATGTCAGAGGATTCGTTGCCTCCGCCGTTCTTCGCAAGCACCTCCGGCGGAGCCCACGCGATGGTGTAGCCGATGCCGGGGCGCCCGTAAATCGTTCCCGCGATGCCGAAATCGGAAAGCATGGGCATGCCATGCGCGTTGATAAGAATATTGCTGGGCTTGATGTCGCGGTGGATGATGCCTTCGCGGTGCGCCGTGAAAAGGGCGCTTGCCAGATTGATGCCGACGGTGAGCATCTGGTCTGCGCTGAGACGGTTGGATTCCAGGAAGGTCTTGTAATTGCCTCCCGGAGCGTATTCGAACACGGTATAGCCGTTGCCTGTGGTGGTGACTCCGCTTTCATACACCGAAAGAATGTAAGGGTGTGATGAGATCTTGCCCATGAAGTTCGCTTCGGAACGGAATCTTGCCGCCGCGCGCAGGTCGAGCGTTCCCCTGCTGACTTTGATGGCCACCTGACGGCTGGGGGAAAGCTGCTGGTGCAAGTACACATTCGCTTCGGAACCTGAACCCAACTTCTGGGCGAATGCGTACCCAGGGATTTGAGGGGGAGTGCCGTCCATGGCTTCCATATGCTCTCTTTCCTCGTAGTGCGTATGTTTTCAGCCGCTCTCTCCAAAGGCCATGTTAGCCGAAGACCAACCAAAAACCTACCAGTAAGGGGTTGAATATTCGCATGCAAAGACGGGCGTTCGAGGCTGTTCCCATGTCTTCCGCCCCTTTCGCAGCCATCGAGCTTCCGGCATAAGTTTTCCCCATTGCCGGATTCTGTCAGGTAAGGGAGGCTGAGACTAGTAGTGTTGGGAGGCATGATGGATTTGGAAGATCTGGCTCACGTCACGTTGGTTGCGGGAGCGCCACGCAGTGGAAAAACCGAGTTTGCGTTGGACATGCTGATTGCCGCGATGAAGCTGTATGGTGATGCGAATGCCGTGATGACGGTGTCCGGCAGACAGATCGCCGACATGTTGGGCGATCGCGCGATCCGTGAATTGTCTGTGGTTTCGCAGGCTCGACCGGTCACCACATTGTCGGCCATCGCATTCCGCCTGCTGGCGGCCGCAAGATCCGCACAGGGCAAACCGTTGCCGAAACTGTTGAACGGCGCCGAACAGGATGTGATCATCCGCAAGGTGCTTGCATCACATGTGGAACATAGGCAGCATGGCGACGAGTGCGCTATCTGCGATCTGCTGCGCGTATATTTCGCTGTTTCCGAATGGTCCGGACTGGTGGCCGACGATTCCACCGACGCATTCGCCAGCCAATTGCGAGACATGCTTGCGCGCATGAATGAAATCGGTGCGAAACCGGAGCTTGAAGACATGCTCATCGCCCGTGCGGCCAGCAGGAATGGCGAGCTTGACGCGCGTCGTGAACGCCTGCGTACCCAGTGGCGTCTCGCCTTCGCGCTGCGTGAGGAATACAATGCGGCGATTCGCGCAGCCTATTCCGGCGAATACCGTCTTGATGCGTCACAACTGATGATCGACGCTACCGAGGCCGTGCCTGACATATGGGATGCCGATATTCCAGACATGCTGATCGTCGACGATTTCCAGGATGCGACGTTGGCTGGTTTCGCCCTGCTTGAGGCTTTGCATAATCGCGGGACGCGTCTGCTGTTGGTGGGCAATCCCGACGAAGCCGTGCAGACGTTCCGTGGATCGTATCCGGAATATCTGTTCAACGAGGCACAGGCGCGCATGGGAGCGCGATTGGAGCGCGTCGAAAACCTGTATGCTGCATGCGAAAACGATAGTGCGCAAACCATGCAAAACGCGCATGACGACTATCGGACGCTTGTCGCGACCCGCGTAAGCCTGTCGATTGCAAGCATGGAACCGACTGACGTGCCCCTGCCTGAGCGTCCGGGCAAAATGCGGAACATACCGGGCGCGATGCCTATCGAAGTGTTGCCGTCCGGCAATACGAATGCTCGCATCACGCCCGCTGATGGCAGCGTGGAAACAGCTCTGTACCGTTCCGCATCCGAAGAGCTCGACGACGTGGTGTGGAAGATCAAAACCGAGCATTTGCAGCGTTCCCGCGAATGGAACGACATGGCTGTGATTGCACACGACAATGCCACCGTACGCACGTTTGGCGAGCGTTTGCGTGCCGACGGCGTTCCCGTGCGCTATTCGAGCGTGACACGACCGTTGAAGGATGAACCGTTCGTGCAAGGCCTGTTCGCGCTGATCGAATTGGCGGAATTGAAGAAGCGGACGATTGCGGCTTCGGGCATGGATCCGCAGTCGGCCGGGTCCTATATTCGCTCACGTGTGGCGTTGATCATGGCATCCCCACTGATTACGGTCGGCGGCGACAAGCGGCATGAAGGGCGTCCGGCCCGTCTCGCGTCCGTGGAATCCGCGATGCATGCGTTGGCTTCGCTCGCTGAGATTGTGGGCGATGATGAGATTCGCGCGCAGGATTCTGCGAACATGGCGAAGACGGACGTTGAACGGCAATCGTCGCTGCCGCGTTTGATGGCGGATTGGCATGAATACATGGCGAAATACCATGCGATTTCCGACGATGGTCAACATGATGGAGACCATGATGATCCCGTATTCGATATGGACGCGCTGTACGTGCTTCTTCTGGAAGGAAACACCGATCGTGTGATCGACACGATCTCCTCCGTGACGGGCTCGGATCCACAGGTCAAGGCTTTCGCGTCATTGTGGAAGGTGCTTGACAAAACGTGCGAGGCGGAACGCAAGCTGGTTTTGCGCGAACCGCAATACGTATTGGATTGCGCATGGCGTGCCTGTGGAAAAGCGGAAATCTGGCAGCGCGTAGCCTTGGAAAATTCGGCGTCCGGCCGTGCCGCAAACGACCGACTTGATGCGGCGATGCGCTTGTTCGACTACGCTTCCGGCGGCGAATCAAGCGGCGAGTTCGCCGCGCACACCATCGAAGCGTTCATGGAACAGGTGCGCTCGCTGACCATCGAGCGGATTCGTTGGCGCATACCGCGCCCATCGACCAGGCGGTGACGCTGACCACGCCCGCGGGCGCGGCGGGAAGGCATTGGAACCTGGTGTTTCTGCCGTCCTTGCAGCAAGGGCAATGGCCGAATCTTACGCCACGCAACACATTGTTCGGCGGTGAGGAACTCGCCGATGTGATGTTGCATGGCGAACTGTCCGATACCGTCACCACTTCGGCGGGCAAGCGGGATGCGCAATTGGCTGCCGTGCTCGCATCCGAGCAGAAAAGCTTCCTGGTGGCATTGACCCGTGCCGATGAGCGTGCGGTGATGAGCGCCGTGCTGAACGACGACCACGTGCCATCTGATTTTCTGTACGGATATGTGCCGGAATGGTTTGACCGCGATAGAGACGCCGATATGGAACGGCGCGAATATGCGGCGATCGGCAGTCAGGGCGATTATGCGGGACTTGAATCCGATCCCCGTGGTTTGATCGCGGCCGCGCGAAGTGTGCTTGCGATGGAACCGCCGGACAGCCCGAAGGCGCGTGACGCCGCTGCAACATTGTCATTGCTGTCCTCGCGAGGCATTAGGGCGGCTAATCCCGATTGTTGGCCGTTCGTGGAGGAACCTGTTTCGTCGCTGCGCGGAAAACGATTCAGGATGGCAAGACACGGCAATCCGACGTGGTAACCTGTCTCCGTCCGCGGTGGACGATCTGTGGGCGTGCCCGGTGTGCTGGATGCTTGAAAACCGTTTCTCCGGCCCGCGCATGGGCAGCGCCGCCACGAGTTTCGGTTCGCTGATCCACATGGTGGCACAGAAGGCCACCGAAGCCGGACTTGACATGCCGGAACAGCACACCGCCATCAGCGATATGGACAACATCGACGCGATCACCGAGCAAATGTATGCCGAATATGAGCGTCTACGCGGCGATCTGAACGGTATCACCGATCCCGCGCAACGATATCAGGCATTGAAAAAAGATAAAAAGGCGCGAGATGCGTTGCGTAACATTGCCACGTATTTCGTGCAATCGAATCATGGTGATTATCCAATCAAAAACAATGATGCGTTCAGCGTTGGAAAACTTACGAAAGTCGAACCTGAACTGAAATTCACCGCAAAATTCGATTTCGACGATATTCTCGCCGCCTACAATGCGATGGACGGCATTCATGCGATTTCACGAAACGAATTGATCGCCATTATGGGAACGTTGGTCGGAGGATGGCCTCAAACAGGCATGAGCGAGCATCTCGCCGTGCGCTTGACCGGCAGAATTGACCGTTTGGAACGCCGTGACATGGCGGACGGTACGCAGCAAGTGCGTCTGATCGACTACAAAACCGGTGCAAGTCCGAACGGCGAAGGCCTGTTCAACGATCTGCAGCTCGTCTGCTACCAACTGGGACTCGTGTTCCCCGAAGGAAGCGGCCTGCGTGGGGCACAGGCGGTGGCTGCGGCGCCGAACATCACGCAAAGCGCGCTGTTCCACGTAGCGGAGCATGCATTCCCGGCACCACATGGCAACACCGCCGCCGAATCGCATATGCAGCAGTCGTTGTTTGCGGACGGAAGCCTGAATACGGGCGCATTCGTGCCGCGCTACTACGTCAAACAACTCGACAAGGATTTCCATGACGGACTTGACGAGATGATTCCACCGCTGGAAGTGAGCGACGAGCATTGGAGTGAGTTCGTCGGTTTGCGAGACACCATGCGGTATGGTCCCTCACCATGATCGCCAGAGTCTTCTACGCTGCCGCAGCCAGCAGGGCAAGCGAAATTACGGCAAGACCAACATTGGAACATATGAAATATTGCAGGAACACTGCGGTCTGCCCGGCCTGCGCGGGCGAACAGGACACCGTATTCGACAGGAGAACGGCATGAGCGGAACTACGAAATTCACCGACAGTCCGGAGCAGGCCGCCGTTATCCAAGCGCCCTCCTATGGGGATGTGGTGGTGGTCGCCGGTGCCGGATCGGGCAAAACCTACACAATGACAAGGCGAATCATCACACTGATCGAACAAGGTGTGAGCCCTGAAAAAATCCTCGGACTGACTTTCACGCGCAAAGCGGCTTCGGAACTGCTGTCACGCGTGTCCGCGGCCGTGAGCTGCAACCAGCGTGAACGTGGGCTGAAATCGGCGAATATGGCGTTCCTCAAACCGGAAGTCTCCACGTACGATGCTTTCTTCCAATCCATCGTGCGTCAATACGGACTGCTTGTCGCTTCGACCAAAACACGCAGCCATTGAGCGAAGCCGGCGCCATGCAGCTCATCCACACCGTGCTCGACAAGCATATGGGCGATCTCATGGCGTTCGACGGCGATCTGAAATCGTTCAACACCATAGCGGGCAACGTATTCGCCCTGTCCAACGCCATTTCCGGAGCTATGATCGGCGGCGACTGCACCAGCTTCGACGAGGCGGTGCAACGCGTACGCGACTGGGACGAAGCGTTCGTCAAACAGGTCGACAAGGCGCTTGACGGTGAAACTGTGCCAACTGAGCAGCCAAAATCCAAAAAACCACCAAAACGGCTGAAAAAGGATTCCGACGCGGATTACGAAAAGAAACTGGAGAAATACCGCGAACTTGGGCACAGCATGTGCGTATACAACAGTGCGCAACTCGCATCCGTCGCCAAGCAGCGCAATCTGCTGCTCGACCTCGTGCTTGATTATCATGCCGAAAAACGCGCCTGCAATATGGCGGAATTCAGCGATTTCACCATCGCGGCATTCCAACTGGTCTCCCGATTCCCGTCCATCGGCGCAACGTACCGCAAACGCTACTCGCATGTGCTTCTTGACGAATACCAAGACACCTCCACCACGCAGGCCGCACTGCTGAGCGCGCTGTTCCACGTTGACGATACGCATCGCAGCGCGGTCAACGCGGTCGGCGACCCCTTCCAATCGATCTACGCATGGCGAGGCGCAAGTCCGGGCGCATTCCGTATGCTGCAACATGATTTCGGCATGGACGCCACCAGCAAACCGTTCGCATTGACGGTGACGCGGCGCAATTCGCGCATGGTGCTCGAAGCGGCGAACAATCTCACCAAACCGTTGCGTCTGCCAGCCAGACGCCTCAGCAGCTCGCTGATGCGCGAAGTCGACGTGCCTGCGCTCTCCAATATCGAAGAAGCACCCGAAGGCACGGTTGGCGTGCTCGGATTTGCCACATTCGGCCAGGAAGTCGATGCGGTCGTGCGCTTCGCCAAACATGCGATCGCCCTGCATACGCCCTCTGCGCGTGACCTCGACCATGGTGCGAAAGACAATCGCCCGCATGTGGCGGTGCTGTTCCGATCCAAAGGAACCATGCCGAAATACGCGGAAGCGCTAGAGCAGGCCGGACTGACCACGCTGGTCGTGGGACAGGCGGTCCTGCTGGAACGTCCGGAAGTGCAGGATGTGTTCGCCCTGCTGCACGTAGTCAGCGACCATACCGACAGTGCGGCGCTTATGCGACTGCTGGCGACGCCACGATTTGCCGTTGAAGCCGACGATCTGCAGGCGCTTGCGGACACGGCGGAGCGAGTGAATACGGTGTACCGGTATCGTGCGCTCGTATCGGCGGGAATTGTTCCTGCGCATGCTACGAAAGCTGGGAATTCCGGTGATTCTATAAATTCCGGTGATTTCGGGAAAACCAGTGATTTCGGAAATGGCGAAACGATTTCCGATTCTGGTCTGTCGAATGCTGAAATCCGATCCATTGTGCGCGAATATCGCGACCAAGTGCCAAATGCTGTTTTTCTGGTGGATCTCATGCTGCGCGACGATCTTGAACAACTCATCGATGGCAGGCTGAGCCGCAGGGGAGTGCAGGCGGCGCTTCGTGCCGCGGATACGCTCCGCCAAGTGCAGCGCGTGCTCGGCCACCCGCTGCCGGAGGTGGTTCGCGAAGCCATTACGGCGTTGAATCTTGACATCGACATGCTGCTGGCTCGGCATATGCGTGCCGATCATGCCGAGCCACGCTTGACGCTTCCCACGTGGCGCTCGCCAAGTCGCCGATCGACGCTGTGATGAAACTCGTCGACACGTACATGCAGGAGATCGCATCGCAAGGCGTGCCGAGCCTGCGCGCGTTCATCTCATGGGTGGATTCGCTGCGCGACGCTTCCGAAGAGAACGCGGTGGCCCCGATGTGCCGTCGACGTGGTGTTGATGACCGTGCACCAGTCGAAGGGGCTTGAATGGGATGCCGTGGCCGTGGTCGGCATGACCGATGGCGGATTTCCCAGTAACAAGGGCGACAATCTGAGCGTGGCCGTTGACGAAACGCATCTCAATGGTTTCCAGGATGGCGTATGGACGCCTCCCGAATACCATGAAAACGCCAAAACGTGGCTGACGAATCCCGCCGCGGTGCCTGTTCCTGTGCGCGTGGATGCGGATATTCTGCCGCGATTCCCCCATGACGCGCTCGTCGGCTGGAATCCGCTGGAGGCCTTGGAAGCGTTGGAAGATGCGGAAATCATCGACGATGAAGTGTTCGGTACCCTGCGCACCATGAATGTCGACGACATGGAAGGCGTCGATCCGGACGGACTGTATTTGACGCAGAGCGAGGAATATGGCCGCCGGTTGCATGCCGACGAGCGTCGTCTCGCATACGTGGCGTTGACCCGCGCCCGCCATGAGGCGCTGCTCACCTATAGCGAAACGAATGTGGAAAGCCGTGATCCGCGTGCCGTGGGTGAGCGCAGACAAGTGGCCAAACCGTCGAATTTCTGGCAGGAAGTATATGACTCCATGCTCAATATCGTTTCCAGAGCGAATGAACCGAGCAATCTGGGCGATATCGCGGAAGTTGAGGACGCCACGGGGGTCGATTTTTCTGGAGATGATTTTTCCGAAAATGGCATTTCCAGCTTGCATTCGATTGGCGCGCCATTGCCAGACGGATATTTCGTGGGCGAGCATGCCTGCGATTTCGAGGATGCAGTGGTCGGCGACGCTTGGAACGCGCCGCTTGAGCCTCTGGAAGGCGAGCGATTCCTGCCATGGCCGTGCGATTTGACTGAAGCGACTTACGAAATGTTGCGTTCGTCCGCCGATCAGGTGCGTGATGCGATGGCCGCCACCGCTGCGGACTTGGATGCCGGCGTGGGGGCGGATGCTGTTGCTGATGACGTTGCGCTCGGTTCGGCCGGTTCGCTGCTGCGTTGCGCGCAGCTGCTGGTCGATGATGACAATCTCATGCCCGACATGCTGGCCGACGCATCGCAGGATGCGTTCGACCGGTCGGTGCGTGCGCAAGGCGAGAAGATTCTTGCATCCGGCCGTCAGAACGTCACTTCCCTGCAGGCGCGCGCGGGCATGATGAACGATCGTGGCGCCCGAACCTACTGGCGTGGGCTTGTGCGTCCGATTCCGAACGTTGCCTCGCCGGCCGCGCAGCTGGGCACGCAGTTCCATGCGTGGGCGGAACGGTTCATTATGGCCGACGTGGATATTGATTGCATCGTCGACGGTGCCGAAGGCAACGGAAATATGCGCGTAGCTGAATCGAGATCGTCGATGCTTGCCGAAATCGAACGCAACAATAGGATGCAATCTCAAGAAAATAATGCGGTGGTCGAAAATACGGTCGAAAATGCAATGGAAAATGCAATGGAAAACAATGTATTGTTCGATTGGCAGCAGCGTCTTGCGGCGTCGGCATGGGCGCAACGTAAGCCTGCGTGGGCGGAGCGGCAGATTGTCGTCAATGTGCCGCAATTGGGCACCATCGTCAATGGCAAGCTTGACGCGGTGTTCTTTGGGGGTCTCAATGAAAAGGACCAATCAAAACAATATACAATAGTCGATTGGAAAACTGGAAAAAACCTAGAAAAAAAGAAGAAATACAGGAAAAATTAGTACAGTTGGATATGTATCGGATGCTGCTGTCGGCAATGGAAGGTGTGCCGCTTGATGCTATCGACGCCTGCCTCTACTATCTGAGTGAGCCTGTTGAGGGCAATCGGCAGCTGAACGCCGCCGATAAAACAGAAGAAGAGATCCTTGCCGAGTTGAGCTACGGAATTCCGAAACAATCCGACAACGACTAGTGCTGGTGCGCCAAGAGATGCGTGTATGCATCCTGCTTGTTCTTGATCATCGTTGAAAAGCGGCGCTTTCCAGCCTGTCCGTAGGGTAACGCACTGCGGGCAGCGTTGTGGAGGAGCGCCGCTACCCTCGTGCAGCATGTGTGGGCGGGCACACGTGCCGGACGCAACGAAAGTTAAGGAGCGATAATCATGGCTGCCACCAGCGCAACCGAAACCCCGAAGTCGCCATATTCCGTATTGTTCTCCATTTCGGGAACCAAAGCGTTCTGCGCTTCCGGAGCTTTGGCGCGACTGCCGATGTCGATGATGGGACTCGGCATTATTCTCGCACTCAACCACCTGTACGACAATTGGACGATCGCGGGCGTGATGAGCGCGGCGTATGTGCTCGCCACCGCAGCGGTCACGCCACTGTACGCGCGACTGTTCGACCGACTCGGACAGCGCAAGGTCGGTTCGATGGTGCTTGTCGTGCAAATCATCACCATGCTTGGTTTCGCGTTCTCCGCATTGGTGCGCGTGCCGATCCCGCTGCTGTTTGCGCTGGCTGTGGTGATGGGACTTACGCAGTTCTCGTTCGGCGCGCTCGTGCGTACGCGCTGGGCGTATGTGCTCGACCGCACCGGCAACGGCGAACTGCTGAACACCGCATACGCGCTGGAATCCGCCATCGATGAGATCGTATTCATTTTCGGACCGATTCTGGCAGCGTTCCTTGCGGCTTCCGTGCACCCCGTTTCGCAATTGTTCGTGCCAACGATTGCCTGCGCCTTAGGCGGTACCATTTTCTTCACATTGAAGGATACGCAGCCGCCGGTCGTGCATGAAGTCAAGGTCGTTTCGGCCTCTTCCGACGATGCGATGTGCGATTGACCATCGATGGCGATGCCCACAATACTGGCGATTCAGGTTCCGCACCGAGCAACAAGCTGACCATCGCACAGCTGAAAACAAACGACGCAGCCAAGAAACGCAGCGTATTCACTTATGCTGGCGTGATTCCGTTGCTACTGGTTTTCATCATATTCAACATGAGTTTCACCGCATTCGACACGTCCATGACAGCCGTCATGAAATCGTTGCATCTTGATTCCGTGCTCGGTGTGCAGCTGGCGATGCTAGCGGTCGGTTCATGCATGGGCGCGCTGGTTTTCGGAACGCTTGAGCTCAAAGGGTCCCGTTGGCGTTACATGATCATGTTCCTCGCGATGATCACCGTCGGCTTCTTTGTAATTCACCTGTGCCAAGGCAATCTGATCGTAATGGGCATTATGGAAATTATCACCGGTCTGGCTGTTTCGCCGGTGTTCGCATCGGGCAACCTCGTGATGAAGGAAACCGTTCCTGAAGAGTCGTTGACCGAAGGTCTTTCCTGGGTGAGCACCGCAGGAACCGTCGGCGCATCATTCGGTTCGATGATCACCGGTATCATATTGGATCACGCCACACCCGACGTGAGCCTGATGCTGCCATGGATTTTCGTGCTCGCCTCGATTCCGTTTGCCCTGCTCGGCTGGGTGATCACGCGTCGAAGTGTTTCGCAACATTCATAGATGATCTGTGATTCATAAATACTATGCGAATTAAGCATTCCAAAAATTGCCCGAAAATGATCGTAAGGATTATGTTCGGGCAATTGTATTCTATTGTTGGATTCGTTGGAATCGTAGAAAGCTGTTGCAGATAGATGCAGCCAGAACGCTTGAAGGAGTTGCAATGATCAAGGTTTCTGTAGTTGGTGCTAAAGGGCGCATGGGTTCCCACGTGTCGACGCTGTGAACAACGCGGACGACACCGAACTGGCGCTCGCGCTTGACGCTGGCGACGACCTGAGCCAAATAACCCCCGAAAATACTGACGTGGTGGTGGAGTTCACCGTGCCGAGCGTGTCTCTGACAATGTGCTCGCACTCGTGGCGCAAGGCGTTGATGTGGTGGTGGTGGGCACCACCGGTTGGACCGAAGAGAAGCTCGATCAGGTGCGTGCCGCGCTCGCTGCCGCGCCTCGCGAAGGCCAGAGCGTGTTCATCGCGCCGAACTTCGCCATTTCCGCCGTGCTCGCCGACTATTTCGCCAAGGTTGCGGCTCCGTACTTCGAATCCGCCGAAGTGATCGAACTGCACCACCCGAACAAGGTGGATGCTCCGTCCGGCACCGCATTCCATACCGCGCAGGGTATTGCCGCAGCTCGTAAGGCCGCAGGTCTTGGCCCTGTTCCGGATGCCACCGAAACCGATGGCGGCTCCCGCGGCCAAGTGGTTGACGGCATTCATGTGCACGCCGTGCGTCTGCGTGGCCTCAATGCCCATGAGGAAGCCCTGTTCGGTAACGATGGCGAGCAGCTGACCATTCGTGCCGACAGCTTCGACCGCATTTCCTTCATGCCGGGCGTGCTGTTGGCCGTACGCAAGGTCGCCACCGGTTCATATCCGGGCGTGACCGTCGGCCTCGACAACTTCCTCGACCTGTAAATCCTTACGGTTGAACGGTAAATAGTCCCCAAACCGGCTGATGTTGGCTTATTTCAGGCATCGGCGATTTGGGGATTATTCATATCGTCGTATACCTACGTAATAAAGCTGTGCGCTGACTCTTGGCAATCAGCTCAAATGCTGGTATACAGTGTGACTGTCCGAATCGAAAACGAATGCAATATGGAAACCGGTGAAACATGCAGCTCTGATCGCCATCATCGTCGCATTGGCTGTGACGGCAGCCGTTTTGTGGTTCTTTTTCGCGCCGCGCAAAGCGTTCCGAGCCCGCGTCGGCAACGGTGTGCAAGAGGCGGTCGTCGAAGTCAAAGGCGGGTACAGTCCGGCGGTCATCGAAGCCGAGGCTGGCTTGCCTTTGCGATTGATTTTCGATCGCAAGGAAGATGGCGAATGCTCGTCGCATGTGGTGTTTTCCGATTTTGGCGTCGACCTTGCGCTGCCTCCTTTCCGTACGACGACGTTGACGATTCATCTGATGAGCCGGGGGAGTACGGTTTTGCATGCGGTATGAACATGCTGCATGGCACGTTACGTGTGCTGCCGGGAAAACATCATGCTGCAATGCAGGACGAGCATTCAGCGTCGGAAGAAAATCCGAATAATGCAGAATCTCATGTTCCTGCGCAATCGCAACAGACTGCTGTTGATGAAACATCGCATGAATCTGTTGATACTTCTTCTGATTTTTCTTCTATTTCTGCTAATTCTTCAGATGATTCTTACGCATCTCGTGAAATGCGAGCATTGATTACGCGGCTTATTGTGTCTGCCATCGTTACGATTCCGGTATTCGCTTCTACGATGTTGATGCTGTATCCAATGCCGAATTGGGCGCAGTTCATACTGATGCTGCCGGTGATGTGCTATGCCGCATTACCGATTTTCCGTAGCGGTTTCGCTGCGATCATTCACCGCTCTCCGGAAATGAACGCATTGGTCAGTTTGGGTACGGTATTCGCGTTTGCTTACTCGTGTGTGGTCACGTTTGTGCCTCAGATTCTGCCTGAGAATGCTCGAGAACCGTATTTTGAAGCGGTTGGTGTGGTCATCACGCTGATGCTGGTCGGGCAATTGCTTGAAGCGCGCGCTCGCGTCGGTACGGGAGAAGCCATGCGTGCATTGGCGAAACTGCAGCCGAAAACCGCTCGCGTGGTGCGTAATGAAATCGAAGAGGAAATTCCGGTCGATCAGGTGTTGGCCGGAGATATTATTGCGATTCGTCCAGGCGAACAACTTCCCGTTGACGGCACGGTTATTTCCGGTTCATCGTCTGTCGACGAATCCATGATCACCGGCGAATCCATGCCGGTGCTGAAGCAGGCTGGCAGCAGTGTGACCGGTGCCACGATCAACGGTACCGGATCGTTGCGGTATCGTGCCACAAAAGTCGGCAAAGATACGGTGCTCGCGCAGATCATTGGATTGGTGCAATCCGCGCAAAGTTCCAAAGCTCCGGTACAGCGCATGGCGGATAAGATTTCCGGTATTTTCGTGCCGATTGTGGTACTGATCGCCGTGTGGTCGTGCGCATTGTGGTTCGCGTTCGGGCCGGAACCGCGCGTGGTGCATGCGCTGGTGGCGGCGGTTTCGGTGCTTCTGATCGCATGCCCATGCGCATTGGGTCTTGCCACACCGCTTTCCGTAACGGTTTCGACCGGTCGCGCCGCGCAAATGGGCGTGCTGATTCGTTCCGCCGAAGCGCTGGAGACGTGTGGCAAAATCAATGCTGTCGTACTTGACAAAACAGGTACGATCACCGCTGGCAAACCGTCGTTGACCGACGTGCTTCCGCTTGGAAAATGGCGTGAAATGACAGATGATTTGCTGGCGATCACAGCTAGTGCCGAACGGGATTCCGAACATCCTCTTGCCGCCGCGATCGTTGCAGGCGCGCAAGAGAAGCATCTTACGTTAGGCGAGGTAACGCAATTCCGCGCGATTTCCGGGCAGGGAGTCACTGCGCACGTCGCGTCACATAGTGTCGCTGTTGGCAATGCCGATCTGATCGACGATCTTGACGTGGCCATGCCGAGCGTCGGCAACGAGGATCTCGATGACATTATCGAGACTATGGAACGGCTGTCGGCGGAGGGGAAAACGCCGATGCTTGCAGCGATCGATGGCGAGCTTGCGGGAATCGTGGCCGTTGCCGACATGGTAAAACCCGATTCTCAACAGGCCATCGCAGCCTTGAAATCGCATGGCGTCAACGTGGTGATGCTCACCGGAGACAACGAAACGACGGCACATGCTGTGGCAAATCAAGTTAGCGTCAGCAACGTGATCGCTGGAGTGCGACCGGAAAACAAGGCGGACGAAATCGCAAAACTGCAGGCGCAAGGCTATACGGTGGCGATGGTGGCGACGGTATCAACGATGCTCCTGCGCTTGCCCGTGCGAATGTGGGATTCGCCATTGGAACGGGCACGGATGTGGCGATCCAGTCCGCGGACGTGACATTAATGAATGGCTCGCTGATGGGTTTGGTGCATGCGCTTGATTTGACCCATGCCACCATGCGCAATATCGCGCAAAATCTTGGATTCGCCCTTGGCTACAACAGCATTGGTATTTCCATTGCGGCGGGCGTGCTCTACCCGTTCACCGGCATGATGCTCAATCCGATGATTGCGGGCGCGGCCATGGCGTTCTCGTCGCTGTGCGTGGTGACGAATGCGAGTCGACTGCGCCTGTTCGATCCAGGCAAGGCGGTGCGTGCCGCAAATAAGACGTATCAGGTTCGCCAGCCGAACCCGAACGATAATAATCACAACAACCATAGCCAGAAAGGATTCATCATGGGACTGTTCAGTGATCACAAGGCCAAGAAGGAAGGTATGCACGAGGGCATGGAAGGCATGGGTGGAGCGCACTCCTGCTGTGGCGGCCACACCGCCGGTGTCGACCAGACGCGCGCTCGCCAAGGATCCGGTCCTGCGGGCATGAGCGTCGATCCGG
>ENA-OQIR01000081-OQIR01000081.1-human-gut-metagenome-genome-assembly--contig:-NODE-81-length-41861-cov-4.668903_pt1 | contig 41861 bp, 44 predicted proteins | sample MGYA00242580_ERZ504745 | MGnify/ENA primary metagenome ERZ504745 (study PRJEB26092, sample SAMD00036214) | human gut metagenome | host: Homo sapiens | study: EMG produced TPA metagenomics assembly of...
AACCAAAACCACATATGCTCTGTTAACGTATCATAACTGTATATTTTTTTAGCTTCCTTAGGGAGGCTTATTTCTGGTGTCATAATACAGGACTGAATTATAAATTCTATGTGTTTCTATGTGTACATGCTATCCTATTATAAATAGAGTGTCAGAATTAAAAGTCCATATAGAGTTGACGCGCTTTGTTCAACCAGAAAAAATCGAAATTGATGCAAACGAAAGGGCAGTTAATGAAAAGTCTCAATACTGCTTTTTCGTTTGCACCACCTTCGATTCTTTCCTTAACAATTTGTTACTCACATGATATCATATTTTTTCTTCAATTACATCCACCTAATTTTAATACACTGCCATTCGGCTTTATTCATCATTTTTTCCTTTTGGTTTCCCCGCAGGGGACTTACCTGATTCGCTTAAAGTGTATTTAAAAGAGCCAACCACCAGCATAGAAAAATAATTTATTTCATGTGCATTTGCAGGATATTTAGATATTCTTAGCTGGTCAAAATCTGCGTTATGAGAAAAATGACACACTGTCTGAGCGAAGCGAGTTTGTGGCATTTTTCTCATGCCTTTAGCAGATTTTTAGCAGCTTAGAATATCTTAATGTCCGAAACCGCACATGAAATAAATTATTTTTCTATGCGTCCCTCCTTCCACTCCCTCCCTCAGATTCTTCCCACTATATCCCCCAAAAACCATATCACAAGCAAAAAAAGACCGACAGTCTCTCCTCCCGGATTTCCTGTCAGTCTTTTAATAACTCTTATTTTCTCAGCTCTTCACACTCAAACGCACCAACGCCCTCTGCAGCTTAGCCTCCACAATCTTATAATCATGATCAGTCAAACCACCTTTGGCGATCATCTCCTCAGCTCTTTTCTTAGCTTCCTGTGCACGCTGCTCATCGATATCCTCTTTCCACTCCCAGGTAGTTGCAAGGACACGGCACTTTCCGTTCATAACAGAAAGCATTCCGCCAATACAGGCTGCGGTCCGTCTGCTGCCGTCTTCCATTACCACACTGGCTTCCCCCATTCCCAGGGCAGTACAGTAATTACAGTGTCTGGCAAGAATAGCCAGATCACCACTGACAGTTCTGCAGATCACACGCTCCACATTACCTTCAAAGAGCAGTCCGTCCGGTGTTCCGATTCTCAACGGGAAAGTACTCATAGGACATTTCCCCCTTTACTGATTCTTGGCTTTTTCAAACACTTCATCGATGGTTCCCACAAACAGGAAGTAGCTCTCAGGAATGTCATCACACTCACCGTTCAGGATCATCCTGAATCCTCTCAGCGTTTCTTTCAGAGGAACATATTTACCAGGCATACCTGTAAACTGCTCTGCTACTGAGAAGCTCTGTGACAGGAATCTCTGAACCTTACGTGCACGGCTTACAGTACGTTTATCTTCCTCTGACAACTCATCCATACCCATAATGGCAATGATGTCCTGAAGCTCTTTGTAACGCTGAAGAACCCTCTGCACTGATCTGGCAATCTCATAATGCTCTGTTCCTACGATCTCAGGGGAAAGGATACGGCTTGTGGAATCCAGAGGATCAACGGCTGGATAAATACCCTGGCTGGAGATCTCACGGGAAAGTACAGTTGTTGCATCCAGATGTGAGAATGTAGTTGCAGGAGCCGGGTCAGTCAGGTCATCGGCAGGCACATATACAGCCTGTACAGATGTGATGGAACCCTTTCTTGTGGAAGTAATTCGTTCCTGCAGGTTACCCATTTCAGTTGCCAGTGTAGGCTGATAACCTACGGCGGAAGGCATACGTCCCAGAAGCGCAGACACCTCGGAACCTGCCTGTGTAAAACGGAAAATATTGTCAATAAAGAGGAGCACATCCTGGTTCTTCTCATCACGGAAGTATTCCGCCATGGTAAGTCCGGAAAGTCCAACTCTCATACGTGCTCCGGGCGGCTCATTCATCTGACCGTAAACCAGAGCAGTTTTATCGATAACTCCACTTTCTTTCATTTCATTGTAAAGGTCATTTCCCTCACGTGTACGCTCTCCTACACCTGTAAATACGGAAAGTCCGCCGTGTGCAGTTGCTACGTTGTGGATCAGCTCCATGATAAGAACTGTTTTTCCTACACCAGCACCACCGAAAAGACCGATCTTACCACCCTTTGCATAAGGCAGATCAGGTCAACGACCTTGATTCCTGTCTCCAGGATCTCTGTTGCAGGCATCTGTTCTTCATAAGAAGGAGCCTGACGATGAATAGACCAGCGTTCCTTTGCCTCCGGTGCCGGAAGATTATCTACCGGGTCACCCAGAAGGTTAAATACTCGTCCCAGGCATTCCTCACCTACAGGAACGGAAATTGGACCGCCTGTATCCAGAGCTTTGGCACCGCGCACCAGTCCGTCAGTAGAATTCATGGCAATACATCTTACCACGTCATCACCGATCTGCTGTGCAACCTCGGCAACCAGCTTTGCGCCATCATTATCAATCTCTATGGCATTGAGAAGAGGAGGCAGTTCATCGTGCGCAAAGCGGATATCCAGTACCGGACCGATAACCTGCACTACCTCGCCAATGTGTTTTTCACTCATGTTAGTAATCTCCTATCTGTTGGAAATTATATTAAAGACCTTCTGCACCTGCAACAATCTCCGTGATTTCCTGCGTGATGCTTGCCTGACGCGCTCTGTTGTAATAAAGGTTGAGCTGATCAATCATCTCTTCCGCATTACTTGTGGCTGCGTCCATAGCCATACGTCTGGCTGCCAGTTCACTTGCGGTACTTTCGCAGATACCACCATAAACCAGTCCTGCCAGATATTCCGGAACAATGGCATCAAATACTGTCTCTCCGTCCGGTTCATAGAGAATCAGATTCTTCGTCTCTATCTTACCGCCACTTTCCTCTCTGATATCAGTCATAGGAAGCATGGAAAATACCTCCGGCTGCTGGGAAAGCATGGAATTAAAGACAGTATAGCATAATTCAATATGGCCAAAGGTTCCTTTTCGAAATTCCGTGCAGAGCATATTTGCCATCTCAAAACAGTCCGCCACAGAAATATTCCCCACTTCTGCAAACTGCTCTGTCAGGGCTTCAACCCCTCTCTGACGGAAATATTCTACTGCTTTCTTTCCAACCGGCAAAACCATGTAATCCTTACCTTCAGCAGAAGCCTCCAGACACTTGAAAAGATTGGTGTTATATCCACCTGCAAGTCCTCTGTCACCTGCGATCACTACATAGCAGGTTTTATTGTTGGAGGACTCTTTCGCATAAACAGATGAGAAATCTGTATTCTCCCTTGCAATCTCTTTCAATGTCTCATGAAGTTCTGTAAAGTACGGACGGCATACCTCTGCACGTTCCTTTGCCTTACGCAGTTTGGAGGATGCTACAAGCTCCATGGCCTTGGTAATCTGCATGGTACTCTGTACACTCTTGATACGCAGCTTTACCGCTTTCATATTCGAAGCCATACGATACCCTCCTAATCACTTTATTTCTCAGGTCTTGTATTCAGGAAGTTCTCTGTATACACATCCAGTACGCTGCGAAGCTTCTGCTCTGTTTCCTGCTCCAGCTTACCTGTTGAGCGGATCTCCTGCATAACCTCTACGCCTGCTGCATCTGTATCCAGATAGGTATATAATCCTGATTCATATACATTTACGTCTTCAACCTTTACTGATTCCAGAACACCCTTTGTAACCGCATAAAGGATTGCAACCTGTTTCTCTACAGGAACCGGTGCATTCTGGTTCTGTTTCAGAACCTCCACAATACGTGCTCCCTGTTCCAGACGTGCCTTTGTATCAGCATCCAGATCAGAACCAAACTGTGCGAAGCTCTGCAGCTCACGGTACTGGGAATAAATCAGTTTCAGTGTTCCTGCTACCTTCTTCATTGCCTTGATCTGCGCATCACCACCAACTCGTGATACGGAGATACCCGGGTTTACAGCAGGCATGATTCCTGAATGGAATAACTCTGTCTCCAGGAAAATCTGTCCATCTGTAATAGAAATAACGTTAGTAGGAATATAGGCAGATACGTCACCTGCCTGTGTTTCAATAATCGGCAGTGCTGTCATGGAACCGCCGCCATGTTCATCGTCCAGCTTTGCTGCACGTTCCAGAAGTCTGGAATGCAGATAGAAAACATCACCCGGATATGCCTCACGTCCGGGCGGACGACGGATCAGCAGGGAAAGTGCACGGTATGCAACCGCATGCTTACTCAGATCATCATAAATGATCAGCACGTCTTTTCCCTTATTCATAAAGTACTCGCCCATTGCACAGCCGGAATACGGTGCGATATACTGCAGCGGGCTTGACTCAGATGCTGTAGCAGCCACAACGATAGTATAATCCATTGCGCCGTTTCTGGTCAGGTTCTCTACTAATGTAGCTACTGTGGAACGCTTCTGTCCAATGGCTACATAGATACAGATCACATCTTTTCCCTTCTGGTTAATGATGGTATCTGTAGCAATTGTAGTTTTACCGGTCTGACGGTCACCAATGATCAGTTCTCGCTGTCCACGTCCAATAGGGATCATGGAGTCGATGGCTTTGATACCGGTCTGGAGAGGCTGATATACAGATCTTCTCTCACAGATTCCCGGTGCCTTACTCTCAATCGGCCGGAATTCTTTTGTATCAATCGGGCCTGCTCCGTCAATTGGCTGTCCCAGTGCATTTACAACACGTCCAACCATTGCTTCACCTACCGGTACAGACACGACCTTGCCTGTACGCTTTACGGTCTGACCCTCACCAATGTTCTCATCTGAACCAAAGATTACGATGGAGACACTGTTCTCCTCCAGGTTCTGTGCCATACCGAAGCTTCCGTCCTCAAATTCCAGAAGTTCTCCTGACATACAGTTTACCAGTCCGCTGGCTCTGGCAATACCGTCACCAACCATAAGGATCGTACCTGTCTCGTTCTGTTGAATGGCATTTTCGTAATATTTTATCTGGCTTCGGATGACCTTGGATATTTCCTCAGGTTTTAATTGCATGTTTCCATTCCATCCTTTTATATTCTATTATTTTGCGCTGTCTGAATTCAGAAATTTAAAGATTTTTCATATCCATATGTCAAATACCCATACAGTACGATTCTCAAATCCGGAATCCAGTTCCTTATACTACCAATTCATTCAGTTTCTTCGAAATACCGGAAATACGGCTCTGTACTGTACCGTCAAGCTGTACGCCCTCCAGTTCCACGCGAAGTCCGCCAAGAACGGATGCATCTGTTTTCTGAACCAGATACACTTTCTTTCCACTTAGCTTCTCAAGCTTCGCTTTCAGAGCTTCCATCTGAGTATCACTGAGCTTCACTGCACTGGTAACCACGGCTTCTGCAATTCCATGTGCACTGTTGTAGCGTCTGATAAACTCTTCGCAGCATCCGGCAAACTCTCTCAGAATCTTGCGTTCACACAATAATTTCAGGAAATTCACCAGATATCTCTCTGCCTGCCCTCCGAAAGCCTCTTCAATCATCTTAAGTCTCTCGTCTTCAGGAATTGCCGGTTCTCCCAGCAATTTCAGATATCCCGGATTTTCTCGACAAATCTGTCTGATCGCGATCATCTGCTCCATGATCTGTCCATCGAGCTTTTCTTCAGCGGCAAGATCATACAGACTTCCGCCGTAAACTCTGGCAGTTTTTGTCATGATGCCTCACCTACATTCTCAATAAACTCATCAATCAGTTTTGCATGATCCTCTTCACTAATTTCGCGCTCGATCACTTTTCCGGCAATCTCAACAGCCATACCGCCGATTTCTCCCTTGATCTCGTTGACTGCCTTACGTTTCTCCTGGGCAATGTCTTTCTCTGCCTTTTCTTTCATGGCAGTTACCTGACTGGAAGCCTCTTTAAGCATCTCTTCACTCTGGATAGCAGCTGTTTTCTGAGCTGTCATCACAATGTCATTTGCCTTATTCTTGGCTTCCTGCATATTCTTTTCATATTCCTGTTTCATTGCCTGGGCTTCTTCCTTTGCCTTCACTGCATCCTGGATCTGGGCATCAGCTTTCGCTTTGCGCTTTTCCAGCATCTCATTGATGGGCTTGAAGAGGAAACGTTTGATCAGATATACCTGAATAAAAAGGTTGCAAATCGTCGCTATAAAATTCCACGGCACAATTCCAACTAATTCCTGTACCTGCATGTTTGTAACCTCCTGTCTGTATTTATGCGGATCATTCTCCGGCTGTTGCCGGAATTATCCACAGGTTCCATATCAGATGCCGCTTAGTCTGTGATATTCGACATCTCAGCTGTTTTTATCAGCTCAGGAAGTTCATGAACATACCAGGTGCAACGAAGATAAGCAACAAACCGGTTACGAAACCGTAGATACCTGTTGTCTCTGCAATGGCACATCCAAGAAGCATGGTAGAAGTAACATCCCCCTTACACTCAGGCTGACGTCCGATTGCTTCCAGTGCCTTTGCTACTGCGTTACCTTCACCAATACCAGGTCCGATACCTGCGATCAGCGCACATCCTGCTCCAATTGCACATCCTGCTAATGCGATACCTTTTGCCAATAACTGAAAATCCATATTAAAACCCTCCTGTTAAATAATAATCTGCAGCTTTTCCCCTTTGCTGCGGTATTAATTTTTCTGCTGTATTTCAGCATTCTTTGCGGTTACCACCGCTGCCGTTTTGCTCCGGCAAATCATGTTTCTGCTACTCTTCTGCTGCATTTGCAATATACATTACAGTCAGCATACAGAAGATAAACGCCTGCATAACTCCTGAGAACCAGTCAAAATAGACCGACGTTATCGCAGGTACACCGACATCAAGAATCGGTATCTTTGACAGTACATCTCCCAGTGCACCCGGGATCAGGCCCAGAAGCGCAGAACTTGCGACTGCCAGTGCCCCATAGATCAGGCCATTGATTACCACACCGGAAAGGATATTTCCGAAATGACGACACGCCATACTGACAGGTGTAGCCAGCTCGGAAAGAATATTAAACGGTGTCATAACTGCGATCGGAGTTGTAAATCCTTTCAGATAACCGCCAAATCCGCTGGTCTTTATCTTCTGTGCTGTGATCATAATGAAAACACAACTGCCCATGCAGCCTCAGTAGAAAGGTCTGCTGTAGGGCTTCGAAGTCCTATCAGACTGATAAGGTTGGAAACCACACTGGTCGCAAAAAGTGCTGCAACAAATGGTATCAGGTATCTGAATTTCTCACCCATATTTCCGATTACAAAGCTGTTGGCCTTCTCTACAATGAGCTCTGCCACAGCCTGACGTTTGGAAATGTTCTCTTCTTTCAGATCATGTGTCAACCAGATACACAAACCTGTTATGAGTATCATAACAATCCAGCTTACCACCATTGTCTCACTGATCCTTAATGGTCCGAGAACAGGCACATCAATGGTAATGTAAAGAATATCCTTGCCCCGCTGATATCCAATTCCATACTCTTTATTCACCTCCTGTCTCTCCCGGTACTGTTCCGGTTTGATATAGAAATACCTATTTGTTAGTATGAAAAATTCCTGCAATTTTAATTCCTGTTCCGGGAAATAAAAGAGGAACGATTCCTGCCACAAAATGAAAACAGGGTGCCACGATTGCCAGGATCACCCACAACATCTGGATCAGCATTCTCTGGGAGTAACTTGCTTTGATCCTCATTCTCGCTGTGTCCTCATCTGTTGCTGCAGCTGCTTTCTGCACTGCAAGTCCCATAAAAAAGAAATTAAGGACTGCCACACATCCTCCCACTGCCCCTCCAAGAAACACCGTATAATCAAACGGTACCTTCTGTGGCATGAAAGCATGCAGCACTCCAAACACGATCCACATCAAAATCAGCCCGATTCCGGTGATGGCAGCTACCTTCCCGGTTTCCTTCTTTACGGCAGGCTGAACATTATCCATAATACTCATATAAATCTCCCTTTCGTTTCTGTATCATTACAGGTGTCTGTTAAACGATACTTTATTTTTCTTCTTTTTGTTCTCTTTCTTCTGCTGTCTGTTAATAGAAAGATAAAATTTATATGCACTGTCCCGGAACCTCCAAGACCAAAGAAAAAACCGGGGATATATACCATCCTCCAGCTCCAGTCTTAGAAACAATCAGCCAGCATACTGCCAGACATATCAGGACAGGGGTTATGAGAGACAGTCCAAGCTGCGACAACATGGTGACATTTCTGATGATCTCTGACCATTGTTTCATTCTCTTCTCCTTTTTGCCTAATTTTTGTATATATTTTTAAGAATTTATAGTTAAATTTTATCATATATTCTTTAAAATTACAATCTTATTAAACAATTTTATCAAATATTTTTTGTCCATCCAATATTTTTTTGTTATTTTTATATCGTGCATGTGATTATATCATCAATATAAATCTTTTTATACAGTCAAAGCTTCTGATTTGTTTATATTTTTATTTCAAAGAAGAAGAGATATAAATAAGGAGCCTGCCCGGAGAGCTTTTTGTGTCATAGAACATTACGGAGTAATATTCTATAACACAAAAAAGCACGAAAACAACTCATCACTGTTTCATGCTTCTTCTTTCGTATATAATTCTGCTTTATATATAAGTTCTGTATTACCGGTCTGTCCCAGCAGACACATTCCTCTTATAGAAAATCCTCTTAATTAATGCATTTGAGACCCTGTACATCCTCCCGGAGCGTTTATCTTTAATTCTTATTCTGTATATAAATATCCACTGTAGTCCGGATCATCCAGACAGTCTGCATCGATCCATGCCGGATTGCTCAGTACATTTTTCTCGATCACAACAGATTTCTTCGGTGCCGTTGTTTCAACTGCTGCCAGATCGTCTGGTATCCCATAGCATAAGGCTGCTGAGAAACACAGCCAATCTCTTCTCCATTACGGATTGCTTCCTGCTGCTTAGTAGTTGCATCAACCCTACCAGAGCCGGTGCATCATGCTCATCACTCTTCTCCAGATTCAGATACATCTCTGTAATATCTGCATTGGTGCAGAATACACCATCCAGTGTGGGATATTTTTCCAGAACTTCCTTCATGGAAGCCTCCATATCATCTACCTGATCAGAATAAATAGTTTCCACAACTTCAATGTCTCCGTACTTCCCGATATTATTCATGAATCCTTCTACACGATCCTGAACACTCTTTGTCTTCTGCTGTGCGGAAAAAACCGCAACCTTTCCCATCTTTCCGAGTGCACTGCCAAGCTGATAAGCAGCCATCTTTCCTACCTGCACATTATCGGTTCCCCGATATGCCTTCACCAGTTTTTTCTCGGCTACATTAGAATCAAATGCTATAACCGGAATTCCATTCTCCTTTGCAGCTTCAAGCTGTGCCTCACAGGAATCCATGTCACTTGCCGAAATACAAAGAACATCCGGATTCTCTGCGATAACAGCATCTATTGTATTGATCTGAGTCTCTACATCCTCTTCATTATCAGACCTTCAAACGTCATGGTAATCTGGTCATCTTTTTTATAACCATATGCTTTATTAATTTCCTTTACCGCATCTTCATGCCTTTCTTAACCATCTTCCAGTATTCGCCCTTGACACATTTGCTTACCACTGCGATCCTTGAACCGGCATGGATTTTTATATCTGTATCAATCTCCGGAATCAGCGGACTCTCATCCTCTTCCTTCACTGCTTCTGCCTCTGAATCGGATTCTTCGATAGCGTCTGCCACCAACGGCTGGATTGTCTCTTCCACCTCCGCTCTGCTGCATCCTGTCAGCATTGCCAGTCCTGTCATTAAACTTATCGCTGCTGCCGCCGCTCTTTTCATTTTAATTTCCTCTTCCTTTCAGTGCTATACTGCACATTACAGCAATTTCATAAAATAATGTATAATTTCTGTCAACTAAAAAATCGATATCTGCTCAGTACTCTCACAGAATAATTAACATCGAACAATTACCTGTAGCGATCCTCTTAAATGCATTATTTACGAGAATTGCTATAAACCTTATAACTGCATATTACTTTCTACATTATACACACTTTACGAAATTCGTCCAGAGATTTTACACATTTTTCACTTTTATACATCAAAAATTGCGCTATATCAATGTCTTTTGAATGCCATACCTGCAGGCTGCACCTGAAACTCCAACTGTTTCTTTGTCACCGGATGCTGAAATCCCAGTTTTGCAGAACAGAGAGCCAGCGGTTCCTGACTATTCTGACCGGGATTATACTTTCTGTCACCAACCAAAGGCATTCCGGCATGCGCCATCTGCACACGAATCTGATGATGCCTGCCTGTATCCAGATCAATCCGAATCAGATTTCTTTCGCCACAATCCTGTGCATCTTCCTTATTTTTCCAGGTTTCCAGAACTTCATAAGACAATATCGCCTTTTTTGCTCCGGAAGTCCCTCCCTCAACCACTGCAGAGCTGTTGGTCCTGCCATCCTTCTTCAGCCAGTCCACCAGTTTTGCACTCTTCACTTTCACTGTTCCTTCTGTAACTGCAAGATAAGTCTTCTTTATTTTTCCCGCTGTCATCTGTCTGCTGAGATCTGCTGCTGCCTTCGGATTCAGGGCAAACACAAGAACCCCCTCCACCGGCTGATCAAGGCGATGGATAATACCCAGATACGGCATCTTACCCGGCACCTTCTGAGCAATATAATTCTTCAAGAGGCTCTCCATATCCATACTGCCAACCCGCGCATTCTGAACTGCAAGCCCTGCCGGTTTGTGACAGACCAGAATATCTTTATCTTCATATAAAATATAATCTCTGATATCTTTTATCCACATAAAAAAACTCTCCTTTTCATGGAGAGTATATCCTAAAATTCCATTTCACGCAATAAACGAATATATAACGAATATATATGAATACAATTTGAAAACGGTCATCACTTTTTACTTTTCCTGATTTCAAAAATGATGACCGCTTCAATGTTCTTCGTTATTCAATTTATTTTCCTCTTAGTATTCTTTCTATAATAATAAAATAATATGTTATTTACAAACTACTTTATAAGTTCACTATTAAATTTTTCTATGTTTATTTAAAATTCCTATTCTGTTTCCTGCTCATAATCCATATGTACTGTTTATAATCTGATTCATTCCTGCTTTTATGCTTTTATGATATCAGTTATTCAGTTCATCGGAACTTACTTAGAAAGTTTTATAGATTTTAAATTATAATTTCACGTATTATAATTTGTTTTTCATTTATGAAATATCGGATACACTTTTTCATTATTTTTCGTGCTAAGCAATCATAAACCTAACTTCTTAAATTCACAACTGTTTAATTTCCTTATGTGCTTTTCATATTTATCGAACATTAATGGCAGATGTTCTGAATTATGTAAAGTATCACTGAAAAAGTACCTTAATATTTCTCTCAATATCCTGTAATTTTATATACCGGATATTCTTCTGATGCAGGATTTCAAACCATATACTTAAACTTCTATATGCCTCTCAAAACATCGTTCTTACCTTCAGTTTATCTGTTACCTGAACCTCTGCTTTCAGGCTAACTACTGAGATAAGGGTTATGCTCTTCCGGTAAATATTTCTTTACACATTTACCAAAATCCCTGTATCAGGTCTGCAACAGATATTCAATATAAGTTATCGCTTCTATAATACCTTTGATACATTCCTTCCTTATTAATCAGACTGTGCGTATGCTCTTATATTATATAAGGAAAATACTTTTTTATAATCTCCGTATCAGGTCTTTCTTGCAGGAAATGCGATACCCGTTACTCTTATATTGATGAAGTTATAAATTCTTTCCCAATGGAATCACCCGAACCTTTCTTTTATTTTCATCCTTTTCATTGGAACATTTATATATGCTATGAATTGAATGAATTTCTTTGATTGTTTAATTCGTTTTCTTGTTTCTTTTGATGGTGTTATAATAACACTCTCGTTATTATTTGTCAATACATTTTTACATTTTATTTTAATATTTTCTGTTTATCTTTGTCTTATTTGCACTAATTTTACAATATTTTTATTTATTTGATAATTTTCAGACTATTTATCTTTCTCCGCCGCAGTACATTCTGCCCGGAGGGCTCTATTATATCTATAGCAATCCTCGTAAATAATGCATTTAAGACAGTTCGGCAGAGTGCGAAAGACAAGGAAGATATCTGCAGGCGTGCTGACGCACGGCAAAGATATCTGACGCAGGATTTCACACTCTGATGGGCTGGATTAAGATGCATTATTTTAGAGAATTGCTATAATAAAGATGCAGCCACTCTCAACATAAAGAGAGGATAGCTGCATCTTCATCACTTCCTATTTTCGATTATAATTAATCAGGCATCCCTTAAGGATAATCTCACGCTCATCATCCGTAAGCTCCCCAAGAGCCACTTCAAACTCCTTCAGTCCCTCAGCACCGACAACATATCCCCGGATCACATCATCCTTTTCTTCCACTGCCTTACGAATCTGTGGGAAGAACAGATAATCTCCGTTTGCAAACGGAAGCTCCCCTTCTTTAATCAGGAATGGAAGCATACCCCAGTTGATCAGATTGGAACGGTACCTCTTTGTCGCATACTCATTGGCGATATTTGCCCATCCGCCAAGCACTTTCTGACAGGAAGCAGCCTGCTCACGCGCAGAACCATCACCTGGTTTCACTGCAAAGATCGTACTTCCCACACCAAGATTTTCCTTGCTTACATTCGGATAATCCTTTTTGATCACATCCATTACAGGTTTCATCTCCGGTAATGCCTCAACCGGACATTTTCCTTCCTGAATAGCCTTCTGAGCTTTCTGAACTTCTTTCGCACGTCCTACATAAGCAGGATCTTTTCTGGAAAGTGTAAACTCAGCCAGTCCAAGTGGATTGGAACGATAAGAAGATGTCTCACCGGACGGGATCAGTTCATCTGTTGTAGTAACCGGATCATGGATCTCAGAAACAACCTTCACGATCAGATTCTCCGGAAGTGCAGCCATCTCCGGCCAGTCCTTAATATTCGGACCAAACTGGATCTCTACACCCGGATCAGCTATACCCTTGCTGTCAAATACACGATTGTCATAAATTGTCTTATCAAAGAAATATTTCTGTCCTGTATAACCACCCGTATAATCCTCTGCTGAAGTCAGGAAACCTTTGTTTGCTGCAGTTGCCGCAATAGAACGTGCGTCCATAAGTGCAACAGAAGAAATCTGGCCATTCTGGATTTTGGAACCTTCGCGGTTCGGGAAGTTTCTGGTCGTATGACGGATACTGAATGCATTATTTGCAGGAGTATCCCCTGCACCAAAGCAAGGTCCGCAAAAAGCAGTCTTCACAACAGCTCCCGTTTCAAGAAGTCCTGCCAGAACGCCATTCTTAGCCAGTTCCATATAAATCGGAGTACTTGCCGGATATACACTCAATGTGAAGGCATCTGCACCAATGCTCTTGCCTTTAAGGATATCAGCTGCTGCACAGATATTTTCAAATCCACCACCTGCACATCCTGCGATAATTCCCTGTTCTACATAAAGTTTACCATCAATTACTTTGTCTCTTAATGTATATGGAACTTTTCCATCAAGGCTGATCTGTGCTTTTTTCTCAACATCTGCCAGAATATCATCCAGATTTGCTTTCAGTTCATCAATTGTATATGTATTGCTTGGATGGAATGGCATAGCGATCATTGGTCTGATCTCACTCAGATCAATCTCTACACAGCCATCATAGTATGCTGTTTCACCTGGTTTCAGTTCTTTGTAATCTTCACTTCTGCCATGGATCTCATAGAATTCCTGAATCTTCTCATCTGTCTGCCAGATAGAGGAAAGACAGGTAGTCTCTGTTGTCATTACATCTACGCCAATTCGGAAATCAGCACTTAAATTTGCAACACCGGGTCCTACAAATTCCATAACTTTATTCTTCACATATCCGTTTGCAAAAACTTTGCCGATAATCGCAAGCGCAACGTCCTGAGGACCTACGCCCGGACGAGGAGAACCGGTAAGATAAATGGCAACGACGCCTGGCATATTGATATCATAAGTCTGGGAAAGAAGCTGCTTTACAAGCTCCGGTCCGCCCTCACCCATTGCCATGGTTCCCAGTGCGCCATATCGTGTATGGCTGTCTGAACCGAGGATCATTTTACCGCCTGCTGCAAGCATTTCTCTTGCAAACTGATGGATAACCGCCTGATGGGGCGGTACATATACGCCGCCATATTTCTTGGCACAGGTAAGTCCAAACATATGATCATCTTCATTAATAGTTCCGCCTACGGCACAGAGTGAATTATGGCAGTTTGTCAGTACATATGGCACCGGAAATTTCTCAAGGCCTGAAGCACGTGCAGTCTGGATAATTCCGACAAAAGTGATATCATGAGAAGTCAGTTTATCAAATTTAATCTGAAGTTTCTCCATATTTCCGGAAGTATTGTGTGCTTTCAGAATTGAATAGGCAATTGTACTCTTTGCAGCTTCCTCTTTGGAAACAGGAAAATCTGCCTGATTCTCCGGAACAATCTTCTGACCATTCAGCAAATACACACCGGTATCGTATAATTTCATAATGTCTCCTCCATTCTGTTTTTTTGCATATCACAAATGCAGTTATGGAACTCACCTTATCCACACCAGTCTTCAAATTTCCAGATGAAAACTGATTTTCTCCTGAACCGGCACTTTGACACGCTAATTTATGGAAATTTAGGTTTTATTATAGAATATTCCACCGGAATAATCAAGCCTAAGACTATAAGTATTTTAGTTACTACAAGCAGTAGCATTTTTTACTTTCTTTACTTTCCTACCAAAATCCGCTATACTGGGAATCACTTAGAAAATGAGATTTCTGCCGCCTGTGGCAGTTCTGACAGGGAGGTATTACCGATATGTTCCGTTTATGGGGAAAATTATGGAAAGATAATCATTTACTGAAAGATACTGTAATCTGCGATGACTCCGAAGATACGCGGACCCACAAGATTTTTCGTGGTCTGGAAAGTATCTGTTATGAAATGGATCTGGGAAACCCAATCTGGCTGGAATCTACAGTCAGACATTTTAAGAAACATGGAAAAGCCAGATTTTATCAGGATAATTTTATAGAGCAGATTGATTTTGATTATCTGGAGATTCAGGTAATTGAAGAGGATGACGAATAATAAATTATTCTGTCTTAAAATGTGTACAGGATCAGAAACTTTACATTGCCATATTGTTTCTGATCCTGTGTATCTCATTTGCAGTGAATTTTCATGTCTTTATTTCATAAATTCTCTTATGATTTCTCTCATAATCTCATCTTCCTCGGGTGTAAGCATTCCGCTGAAATGGCTTCCTGCTGCTGCAGTCTGGCGGATACTGTCCGCAATATGTTCAACGATTTCCTCTTTTACAGCTTCGTCAGCCTTCTCCGGCACCGGCACTTCTTCTACATGTGCGGGCATGTTCCACATAATCAGAAAAAGAATTCATCAGAAGTTCTTCTCTGTATGTAAAATCCAGCGCCTGTCTCAGCAAAAGCAATGCTGTCGGAATAATCGCAGCCACATAAAGATATGCCAGCGGCATTCCGTCCCATCGTACATCTTTGGAATACAGGAAAAAGCCAGTCCAAGAAAAGCGATACAGAAAAGTGACGGATACCAGACAAACCGGTTCATACGGTTCAACAGCCTGTCTCTTGTTTTCCAAAGATTTGTCCATTTCTCTTTGAGATTTGATTTAACCTCTGTATTTTTTCTGATCATTCTTCGGTAGGTAAGATGTGTGGTCAGCATCCCCAGTGCTCCCAGTCCGCCCATTAACATCATGGCATACAGCAGGAAATGCAGTTCCATAACTTTCTCCAGCATAACATCCTCCTCACTTGAACAGATAAAACTATCTGCTTCGCTGCCTGCTCATAAACTGACAGGATTATTATACTGCTGTTTCCGGTATCATGGAACTAAAATCGCTCATCAAATTCTCTCATAAAAAGACAAAAGTGTTTACATATTTTCCAGTTTCGTAACTACCTCTTCAAACTTCATAAAATGGGAAGCTTTCACAAGAATAGTGTCACCATCCTGTACATAACCTTCCAGATGCTCCAGCAGACTTTCTCTGTCCGGCTCATAGATTACTTTCAGGTCCGGATTTGTCCGCTGTGCTCTCTCTGCCATATTTCTGCACAGTTTACCTGTACAGATAAGAACATCAATATCACATTTTCCGGCATGCTCTCCTACTTCCTCATGAAGCTGAACTTCATTCTCTCCAAGTTCACCCATATCGCCAAGGACTGCTATTCTGCGTCCTGCACCATCCTGCAGAACATCCAGAGAGGCTTTCATGGACATGGGATTTGCATTATAGCAGTCATCTACGATCAGAAATTTATCTGTTTCGATCATTCTGAAACGACCGCTGATCGGCTCCAGGCTCTCGATTCCAGCTTTGATCTGCTCAGTTGTAAGTCCATAAATATTTCCAACTGCAGCTGCTGCCAGCGCATTATATACCATATGGCGCCCCGGCATCGGGATATCAACTGTAAATGCAGTATCCCCCAGATGAATGGTGCAGGTCATTCCCTTTAAACCTCTGCTTACAATCTTATCACCGTAAACCTGACATTCATTACTCATTCCGAAAAATACAGGTTTTATCTTTTCATATTCTTTTACTGTGATAAGCTTGTCATCATCGCCATTTAATACAATATGTCCCTCCGGTCTGAGGAATTTAAAAATCTCTGTCTTTGCTTTCAGAACACCATTTCTGTCTCCCAGATTCTCCAGATGGCAGGTACCGATATTCGTGATCACGCAGGTGTCCGGTCTTGCAATCTGCGCAAGTCTGGTCATCTCACCGAAATCACTGATCCCCATTTCCAGAACTGCAATTTCATCTCCATCACGCAAACGGAAAACTGTGAGAGGCAGACCAAGTTCATTGTTAAAGTTGCCTGTGTTTTCGAGATGTGATGTATTTCTGGTTCAGAACAGATGCGATCACTTCTTTTGTACTTGTCTTACCAACACTTCCTGTAATTCCACAACCGGGATCTGAAGCTGCTTTAAATAAAACTCTGCAATATCTTTCACTGCCTGAAGAGAAGATTCTACTGCGATATAAGGAAAATCAGCGTTATCAAGCACCCGTTCCGACAAGGTTGCCAGTGCCCCTGCTTCCATTACCTGTGGGATAAATTTATGGGCATCTACACGTTCCCCCACAATAGGTACAAACAGACATCCTTCTTCTGCTTTTCTGCTGTCTGTGATAACAGACATTACTTCTTCCTGTAATTTATCAGCCGGACCATAATAAGTACCGCCGCATACGCGGGCGATATTTTCAAGAGTTAAGTTTTTCATAATATTTTTTATATCTTCTTTCCTGTTATAGCAATTCTCTTAATAATGCATCTATAACAATTCTATAAATTACTGCAGACACGCTCTATAGTGTGAAATCCTGCGTCGGATATTTTTTCATGGAAACTTCAATCAGTTTCTCACATAAAGTCGGATAGTCGATTCCCAGAACTTTTGCCTCCTGCGGAATCAGACTGGTTGGTGTCATTCCTGGAAGAGTATTTGCTTCCAGACAATACATATCTCCGTTCTCCTTCATCATGAAATCAAGACGGCAGTATCCTTCCATAAACAGAGCTTTGGCTCCTGCTTCCGCATAATGCTGCATTTTCTCTGTGAGTTCCGGTGAAATTTCGGCAGGACAGGTCTCAATTGTGGAGCCGGCCTGATATTTATTCTTATAGTCATAGAATCCCTGAAGCGGGGCAATTTCGATGATCGGATAAGCCTTTCCATCCACAACCGCTACTGAAAATTCACGTCCTTTTATATATTCTTCGATCACGACTTCATTTTCATAAGAATAAGCGTCTTTGAGAGCCTGCTCATATTCGGCCTGATCATTCACAATATAAACACCTACACTGGAACCTCCACAGCAGGTTTTTACAACTACAGGAAATTCCATTCCAAGTGCTTTCAGGTCTGTGGTCATTTCCTCTTTTACCATAGATACTCCCCGCGGTGTTGGTACATTATTCATCAGGAACATCTGCTTGGTGATCCCCTTATCCATTGCCAGGGCACTGCTTAAATATCCGGTTCCTGTATATTTGATTCCCATCAGGTCAAATGTTGCCTGTACTTTTCCGTCTTCTCCGTTCGCACCATGAAGTCCCAGGAAAACAATGTCAGCCGCCTCACAGAGTTTCAGCACATTTGGTCCGAAGAAACTTCTTCTCTCTTTTTCATCTGTTCAATCCTGTCATTAAATGCTGACATATATTCTGATGCTGCGTCCACATCATATTCTGACGGAAACGGATTCTCTCGGTCCACATTCTCAATGCCGCAGAAAATATCCACAAGAATCGCCTGATGTCCTTTCTGTCGTAATGCCTTACATATTCCTGTTCCTGATGTAATGGAGACAGTACGTTCTGTACTTGTTCCCCCCGCTAATACTACAATCTTCATCATTTTTCTCCTTTATTCATAAATAACAATCGGTGTGTTCTTCTCAACATTGCTGAAAATGATCTGCACCTGATCGGATGGTGCACAGATGCTTCCATGTGTGCCTTCAAATTCATAAAGCTGTCCTCCGAAATCCATTCTCCATGGAGCATCACTGATCCCCAGATTTCCATCGAATGGGATCCAGTAATTTACAGCAGAAGGATAGTCCTCTCCGTTCACTGTACATCCGCTCTTCATTTCACCTGTTGTATAACATCCCACAGGAGTTGCACAGTTGGGCACGAATGGATTTCCGGATACGATCTGCGCATCCGCAGTCGGCGTTCCATCTTTATAGAATACCATTCTCTGGGCCGTCAGGTCAATCTCTATATACGTATATCCGATATCATTTGTTTTCCTGACCAGACCTTCATGGGAATAAACAGGTTCTCTGACCTGGGTTTCTCCGTTTTTTATCAGTTCTGTAAGTTCTTTCAGCTCCGCTTTCTGATCGATCTGCCAGCCATAATTCCCTCCGCTGACAGTAATCTCACGACCATCATATGTATTAAATGTTCTCTCTGTTCCAACCGTATCATATTTAGCCGCCAGTTCACTGATATATGCTTCTATCTGTTTTTTGTCAAGTGTATAAAGACCGTTTTCATCTGTTGTGAGCCAGTTTTTGATCATATCTCTGTCTACTGTCTCTGTGCAATCGTCAAAATCATAGGTTATCACTACATCCGTAAGTTTGTTTATCAGTTCACAATTCTTCATCAGAGTTTCATCACTCTGATAAACTTTCGGTTCTTTGTAGCATCCATCTGCTTCCAGATCAACCGGCGTTCGTCCTGTGACAAGAGCATCTATAATATCCTGACTTGTTTTTTCTGGTTTCAGTGCAGTTCCCTCCTGCTCAGGAACAATTACAAACTTATCGTCTTTCTCTTCTATATGAGCATCCGAAGGCTCTGTCATATTCTCCTGTTGCATACATTTCAGTTCGGAAATGGCAGCCTCTGTCTTCTGCTCATCATATTTAATGGAGGAGGACACTTCATAATTCCTGTGCTGATTAAAAGCAAGAAACCATGTAAAACGATCCTGATTTCTGATCAGTTTATCAACACTTCCATCTGAGTCATAGGAAAGTCCCGCCTGTTTTGCTGTGATACTTTCCTGTCCGTTATTTCTGGTGTCAATAGTAAGAACATATGCTCCCACCTTCTGCGTAAGCAATTCTTCTGACTGGGATACTGTCATATAGGAACAGTTAAATCCGTTTACCATTGATCCCGGTAAGAAATGCTCTGTGAAATAGTATACACCATATCCATATACTCCGGCAGTCAGCAGGAGCAAGATTATGATCAGGGTGATCATGATTTTCTTTCTGCTGCTCACGACATCCTCTCCTTTCTTTTTTATAAACAGCAACCGCCCGGCAAGAAATTATGCCGGGCAGTTGTATTATCACATTATTTATCCAGAAAGTAAATACGATTATTCTCTTTTAGCATTTTTATGCATTTTCCAGTAGTTTCTCTACACTTGTAAGTTTAACACAGAGTACGAACACTTCTGCTGCTTTTCCAAGATCCTCAGGAGTCGGGAAACTTGGTGCAATACGGATATTGGAGTCTTTCGGATCTTTTCCATATGGATAAGTTGCACCTGCTCCTGTAAGTACAACACCTGCTTCTTTTGCCCTGGCAACAATAGCTTTTGCACATCCTTCCATTGAATCAAAGGAAATGAAGTATCCGCCATGTGGTTTTGTCCACTCGCCGATTCCAAGACCGCCAAGTTCTCTGTCCAGTGTGTTAAGGACCATTTCAAATTTCGGACGGAGAATTGCTGCATGTTTTCTCATATGTTCATGAAGACCGTCGATATTTTTGAAGAATTTTACATGGCGCAACTGGTTTAATTTGTCATGTCCGATTGTCTGGATCTGCATGTAGCTGCGGAAATCTTCCAGGTTTGCTTTGGAAGCTGCAACTGCTGCAATACCGGAACCCGGGAAGCTGACTTTTGATGTTGATGTAAATTTATATACAAGATCAGGATTTCCTGCTTTTGCACATGCTTCAAGGATTTCTACAAGGAAGTCCTGATTGTCATCATAGAGATGATGAATGCTGTATGCGTTATCCCAGTAGATACGGAAATCAGGTGCTGCCGGTTTCAGATGCGCAAAGCGCTCTACTGTTTCTGCTGAATAAGTATATCCCTGTGGGTTGGAGTATTTCGGCACACACCAGATTCCTTTGATGGATGCGTCTTCACTGACAAGCTTCTCTACCATATCCATGTCTGGTCCCTGTGGTGTCATTGGCACGTTGATCATTTCGATTCCGAAGAATTCTGTGATCTTGAAATGGCGGTCATATCCCGGTACAGGACAGAGGAATTTTACCTTATCAAGTTTGCACCATGGGGTATTTCCCATTACACCCTGTGTCATAGAACGTGCAATGCTGTCAAACATAACGTTTAAGCTTGAGTTCCGTAGATAATGATGTGGTCCGGATCTACCTCGGACATTTCTCCAAGGAGGCGTTTAGCTTCCGGGATTCCGTCGATAACACCGTAGTTACGGCAGTCTACTCCTGTTTCGCACTTGAGGTCTGAATCGCTGCTTAATACGTTCATTAATCCCATTGAGAGATCGAGCTGGTCTGCTGACGGTTTTCCACGTGACATATCGAGAGCTAAGCCCTTTGCTTTGATATCTGCGTACTCTTTATCCAGCTGTGCTTTGAGTGTAAGCAGTTCTTCTTTGCTCATGTCGCTGTATTTTTTCATAATATTCCTCCTTGTTCTGCCATGGAAGGATGTCCCTTTTTCCGTATAGGGCAATCATTTGTTTTTCCTGCGGCAACAGTTTTTTTGCTTTTTACATTTTAGTATGGTAAAGTAGGGTTGTCAAGTGTTTTTATGGAATTGTTAATATTTTACCAAAACAATCGTTACTGTTCCCTCTGTTCTCAGTAACGTAACCCAAATTCATTCTGGATTGCCGTAACATCTTTCTCTGATACTTATAACAAGCCTCGTAAATAATTAACCAAAAAGCAAGTCGAAATCCCTCGAAAGTTTCGGCTTGCTTTTTTGAGTGTGACAGCGTATATTTAAATCAGTTAACAGATCTTTTAACTGTCTTAATTGTTCTTGTCAGGTCATCCTGATATCTTTTTATTACTCCTTATACAACATCCATTTTTATCCAAGTCAGTGAATGAGACAAGTCAGGCGGATAAAATCATCTGCTTCGCTGCTCAGTTCATAACCGAATGACTGTGAAAGGAGGTCATCCATGTCTATGTTTATCCACGCAATTATCGTAATCCTGCTTGCTGTGCTGGCTATGGGGATCGGGCTGCTGATTCTTGTGTGCTGGGCTTTGGCAGCATGTGCAAGCAGGCGGGATTCTTATCTGGAAAAGGATTATCGGGTGAAATAAAGGAAGTCTGCGCATGGACGCTGAGTATTGCCGATAAGTTTATTCATTACTTTTCCATTAAAGTACAGGGTTGCAGAACCGCCTCCATCCAGGTTGTAAGCATAAGTACAGCCGTAGGATTTGAAAATATTCACCATATCCCAGTGATTAAGACCATTATAGCTGCCGGTATCTGTTACAAGGAGTACATAATCGTTGGGCTTTACCATTCCTACCGCTGTACGTGGATAATATTTTTCTGTTTCAGCCCATGGAAGCTGGGCTTCGCCATCTTTAATAAGAACCGGACCAAAATTATATGTATCTTTTACACCGGCTGCAAGAAGATTTTTTCCCATAAGTCCCTGTGCCGGAGTATAGATGGTTCCGTCTTTCTTTACTGCCATGACTGAATAACTGGTCATGTAATCACCATAGATAATCCCGTTTTTGATGCACATGCCAAGGGGGATGGTTTTCCTGTACCATAGTCGAAAGCACTGCCGTTTACTCCGATAATGCCTCCATTTGAGGATACTGCATCAGAAGTTGTCTGTCGGGATCCGCCATAAGTTCCGTTGGAGAGGGCAGATTTCAGCTGTTTGGCACTGGACGTTTTTATATGTGCTGCCCAGTAGGAAATTCCATGGACTGATCTGCGTTCCAGCTTAATATTTAAAGTGTTGCTTTTATAAGTATAGGTGTTTCCGCTCTGGCTGACTGTTGGTTTGGAGTCTGATGCTTTCACGCGCTGGCCTTTGCTGTTGACATAATAGTTGCCAACCCAGGTATTTGTCGCAAGCACTCCTGTTTTTTTGCTGAAATAGTAATAATATCCGCCTATTTTCTGCCAGCCTTTTGCCATTGTGGAATTGCTGAGGAAATAATACTTTTTTCCATCCTGGGTGAGCCATTGACTGGCGATCGCCACGCCGGATTTATTAAAGTAATAGGTATATTTATCTCCTGTAGCCCAACGATTACGGAACATGGCACCATTTTTGCGATTGTAATAGTACTTGTTACCGGAACGTTTCATCCATCCGGTGAAACGTTTGCCGTTGGCAATACTGTAGTAATAATAACCTTTATACTTAAAAGAACCGCAGATCAGACGCCCCTTTGAATTATAAAAATAGTAATCTCCGTTTATTTTCTGCCATCCCGTTTTCTTCGATGTGATGCTGACGGAGGTTCTGTCCTGTTTCACATATGTAGCTGCATTTACGGTAACTGCACGCATACTGATGCCTGCTGTCAGAAATAATGCCAGTATCAGAAATACCGCCACTTTTCTGAATGGTAATTTTCTTTTCATGTCTTTCATCTGCCTTTCCATGATGTCTGATATGCCCATATAAGGGAATTGCTATAAATATATTACCGATATGTCCCCTGCGATTTCTTTACCCGACAATTCGACAGACCGAGCGTTGTCAGATAATATTCCATGTCTCTCTCTGACATCAGACACTTTGGCCCTATAACGAGTTCCTTTATCAGCTGGTCAAGGCAATCTGAAAAATCAAAATCCACATAAGATATCAGCTGACTTTCTTTCACATAGTAGGAATAGTTATATAAACGTGCACCGAGAGAAAGTTCAACTTCTCTTCCCATCAGAAACTGTTTCGGCGAAAACTCGCACAATCGGATTTCGCTTTCTTCTCTGAAAAACGGATTTTTCATGTAAACAGATTCCTGAAATAATTTCAAAAACTTTTTCTCAAAACAGTTCATGACTTTATCCAGTACTTCTATTTCATAATCCTGCTTCTTCTCAATGCTTTCCCGACATTGTTCTTCTTTCTGTAATATCTTCTCGATTTCATCAACCAATTCTTGCACTATCTGATGTACAACTTCTCTCTGCTCTGCTTCAGAATAACTGATCTTATGTAATGACACAATTGACGGCTTTGAAATCTCCGGAGAAACCGTTACAACTTCTTTTAATACATCCAGGTCAAATCCGATGGCAGCTCCGCGCCCGTCATCCGCATATCCCCGCCACTGACTGAGCAGATCATTCTGATACGAAAAACAGGTTACATAATATCTGAAGTCTGCATGATTTTCATTGAAAAATTCATCTGTAAACAGTTTCACATATCCCATCAATCTCTCTGATGAAATCTTTGATCTGAATAAATCTGAAGCATTTTCATAAGCTCTTTTAAATTCTACGTCATAATACCTGCAGATCCAGCTGATCTCCATGGAATCATTGGATTTCAGGATATTTGTCAGACGGAGGGAACGATTTTTCAAAATAGAATTCAATGATTCTAAACTGCAATAGTGATATACGATCATATTTTTCTTCTCCTGTAAATAATTGTTCTTTTGTAACCATTCAACATTCTGCCATCCTCAAAAAAATTCTATAGCAAAGTTCATCAGCAAAAGAACTTACGGAAAGTTTATATCAGTAAGTAACAGAATTATTATATCAGATACATCTTATGAATCTGTAAACTTATAGCAACCCTCGTAAATAATGCATATTGATTAAGAGGCTTGCTATAGAAAAACATTGCTTATACTTATAATATAATAACTGTTTTTTATAAAGAAATCCCCATCCACTGTTTATTATTTTGCAGCAGATAGGGATATGTTGAGGTTAATAGTTATATGCTCCCTCATAGGCATTGCATCTGTCTAATTTCCGTGACTGATTCTGACAGGAACTGCATCTGTCGCAGAACTCCTGCTCATAACAGGTGGAACAGGCGCATGTCCTGCAGGCTTTGCGGTCATAGCCTGAGGTATTGCCGTGAGGAAGTGTGCTTTCTGTTGCATTACCCATATATATCACCCTCTTGTGTGCCGGTTACTGTTCATCCAATTTTAAGTACAAACTCCATGAACGAACAGATTCCTTATATCCTGTATTATACGCTCACAGAAAGGGAATACAAGTAATTAATAATCTGTTTTCTGGTAAAATCTTCCGTTTATGTAATCGGTTTTGATAATATTTACAAAAGCCTTCGGATCGATCTCATGTACCTTCTTTACCAGATATTTTGCTTCTTCTGTAGAGACTACAGAATAGATCATACTGGTCTTCTCGTCTGTATAACATCCGGTACCTTCAAAACGTGTCGCCGTATGATTGGTAAGTTTGAAAATCTCCTCATAAATCTGATACGGCTCCTTCGTGATAATAAACAGCGTATGCTTCTTATATCTCTGATGCAGCATCTGAATCACCTGAGTAGAGGTAAACTGAAAGATAATAGAGTAAAGTGCCCTGTCCCATCCAAAAAGTAAACCTGCCACAGTCAGGATCACTGCATTTCCACACAGAATATAATTCCAGATATCCCTGCCATTTTTCTCGGAAAAATAAATCGCAATAAAATCTGTTCCACCTGTACTGGTATTACCGATCAGGCAGAGACTGATACAGAAGCCATTGATCAAACCGCCAAAGATACTGATCAACAATGTATCATAAGTGATCGGCTGGCTGGGAATAATATCCGTAAGCAGACCGGAAAGCACGATCACACAGACAGAACTTATGGTAAATTTCTTTCCGATAAACTTCAGACCAATAAATACAGGAATAGAGTTCAGCAGTACATTAATCAGCGTATATGGAACTGCAATCCCCATAAATGTCTGAAAAATGTTCTGGATCAGCAGAGTAAGTCCTGTAAATCCTCCCGGAAAAAGACCGCCTGCACGAACAAATGTCTTAATATTCAACGCCATGATCGTTGCAGCCAGAACCGCACAGCCGTAACGCTTGGCTTCATGTTTTAAATTAAGTTCCTTCATAATCACGTTTCCTCCCATCTCGCCAAACAGTTCAAATTGAACTCATGTGAAATTACTTTTCACAATCTCTGCAGGAGACTTAACTGATTCGGCTAAAAAGCAGTTTTCCGTCAATGACAAACAAAAGGAAACCTTTCTACGCTCCCATCTTCCAGAAGCACCACATGGAAGAACCAGTCCGTTAGAGCTTACCGGAAGCCCGATCTCCTGAGAGTCCACATGCCCGCCGAACTTTTTCAATTCAGTAGACAACATATAAGTAAGAACTGCCGGTGCCAGACCTGTTGTATAAGAATTTATCAGGAAAAACAAAGGCTCATCGCTGAGAATCTTTGTACACAGCTTAATCAGGTCATGGATACAATCCTCAATCTTCCAGATCTCCCCCTTCGGTCCACGTCCATAAGAAGGCGGATCCATAATGATCGCATCATAATGATTCCCTCTGCGAATCTCACGCTCAACAAACTTCACACAGTCATCCACCAGCCAGCGGATCGGAGCATCTCCCAGACCGGAAGCAACCGCATTCTCCTTTGCCCAGGTAACCATCCCCTTAGAAGCATCCACATGAGTAACAGAAGCTCCCGCAGCCGCTGCCGCCAGAGTCGCACCACCTGTATATGCAAAAAGATTCAACACCTTCACCGGACGTCCCGCATTGCGGATCTTATTGCCAAACCAGTCCCAATTCACAGCCTGCTCCGGAAAAAGCCCGGTATGCTTAAAACTAAATGGTTTCAAATTAAAGGTAAGTCCCTTATAATGAATATCCCACTGCTCCGGCAGATCAAAAACTCCCATTCACCGCCGCCCTTCTTACTTCTGTGATAATGCCCGTTCATATGCTTCCAGCCCTTATTCACCTTCGGCGTATCCCATATAACCTGCGGATCCGGCCTCACCAGAAGATAATCCCCCCAACGCTCCAGCTTCTCCCCACAGGAAGTATCAATAACCTCATAATCTTTCCATCCATCTGCAATCCACATTGTATAATAATCCTCCTAAAATAAACGCATAATAAGTTACGATTGTACTACATATCCAACCATTAGTAAAGCCACATTTCTCACATAATTTCAATAATATCAAGATTAAAATCCCCTTTAACCTTAACATCATTCATTGCTTAAAGTATAAAATAAAACTCCCCCCATGGCAAGCAAACCATCATAATTCACAGTTATAAACAAATAAAGTATTACTGTTCACTCCGTTCTCCGCAACGCACTTCGCTCTAAATCGTTTCGCGCGTCCCCTCTGTAAGAACAAAAAACAAGCCAGAACCCATCCAAGTCCTAGCTTGTTTCATAATACAATCACTTATTTCGCTTTCTTCTTCATAGAAGCAATCACTGACTGAATTACAATAAAGAAACACAGTAACAGTGAAAGAATAATTCTTACCCACCAGCTTGATAACGTACCCTGAGTAGTAATCAAACTGGGAAATGGTACCCTTGATCAGAACACCAAACAAAGTACCAATCGGTGTACCAACACCACCAGAAAGAAGCGTACCACCGATAACTGCTGAAGAAATCGCATCCATCTCAAGACCTTTCGCCTGCTCAACGAAACCAGCACAGCTGTTTAAGCAAAACAGGAAACCACCAAGTCCAGCAAGAAAGCCATCCAGCACATAAGCCTGGAACATTGTTCTCTTAACATTCAGGCCCATCATTAATGCACTCTGACGGTTGCCGCCAATCGCATACAGCTTACGTCCGAATTTACGGTATTTCAGAAGAACTGCAATGATAATAACAACGATTACCGCAATCACTACTGTAGGAGGAATATAAGCCGGAATGAATTTTCCCTTCTTATTCGTAGAACCAAAAGGCATATAAAAACGGAAGTTTGCCCACTTCAGGAATAACTCATTCTTAATAGAAATCATATCAGTACTGATGATAGCTGTCATACCACGTCCAAAGAACATACCAGCCAGAGTAACGATAAACGGCTGAATATCAAGGTAAGCTACCAGAAAGCCCTGGACAACACCAAAAGCAACACCAATAAGCAGTGCAACTAAAACTGCCACATATGTATTTACACCCTTATTCTCCATCAGATCTGCAAGAACCATGCAAACAAGAGCTGTTACAGAACCAACGGAAATATCAATACCTCCGGTGATCATTACAATGGTAAGTCCACATGCGATAACCAGAAGTCCTGCATTAGATACAAACAGATTCAAAAACATCTGCGGTTTTGCAAAACTTTATCAGCAAAAATAATCATACCTGCAATATACATAACTGCAAATAAAGCGATTGTTATCAGAAGCAGGAAGCCGTTTCCTGTCATTTTCTTTTTCTGCATTCCATTTGCTTTCATTACTTCTGACCTCCTTCTGCTGCCACACTCTTTTTAGCTTTTAAGCCGGCAATATATTTTTTAAATACATCACTCTGCAGAGTAACGATAATGACTACCACGATTGCCTTATAAACAGGAAGCTGGTCAGCCTTTACGTTCATTGCATAAAGTGTTGTGGTCAGAGCCTGAATCGTATAAGCACCGATTACGGAACCGATCAGACTGAATTTACCACCGCCAAGGAAGTTTCCGCCAAGTGCTACTGCAAGGATGGCATCCATTTCCAGGTTAAGACCGATGTTGTTTGCATCTGCGGAATAGATACGGCTGGATGCCACGATTCCGGCAATACCAGCCAGCACACCACAAATAACATAAGTAAGGAATTTGATCATTGTGGAATTTAATCCAACAAGGCGGGCTGCTTTTCCATTAATACCAACGCTTTCAATGTAAAGGCCAAGTGCTGTTTTCTTCAGGATCAGGTAAACAATTAAAACTGTGATGATCGCAAAGAAAATAGGAGTTGGGATCGGACACTTTCCAATGTAACCACCTGCCATCTTAAAAGAATCCACACGAATATAAGTAATCTGTCCATTTGTTACAAGCTGTGCGATACCACGTCCGGCTGTGTAAAGGATCAAAGTTGCAACCATCGGCTGAATATTCAGCCTGGCAACCAGAAATCCATTGAATGCACCACATAATGCAGATGCAAGAAGCGCTGCAATCACTGCAATGATAATCGAGTTCTGATACTCATTTACAGAAACCTGTCCACCGGAAAGGATCTGACAGCAAACAGCAGCTGCTACAGCCATAACCGCACCCACACTGATATCCTGTCCACCAGATGCCGCTGTTACCAGTGTCATACCGATTGCAAGGATAACCAACTCTGAAGCACGATTGATAACATCAATGATATAACCGTAAAGTACGCCGTTTCGAATAGATACATTAAAGAAGTCCGGTGTCTTGATCACATTGAGCAAAAGTACGGCGATGAGACACACGATGGGAAGAAACAGACGCGCACTTGTTATTTTCTTTAATTTACTCTTATTCATTATTTATCGTCACCTCCGGCAATAGCTTTCATAACTCCGCTCTGGGAAAGTTCATTCTCTTCCAGCTCGCCTACCTTCTGACCGTCACGAAGAACTGCCATACGGGAGCAGGTACGGAGCATTTCCTCAACCTCTGAGGAGATAAATGTAACTGCCATTCCCTGATCCGCAAGATCAAGAACCAGTTTCTGAATCTCTGTTTTAGTACCGATATCAATACCTCTGGTCGGCTCATCCAGAATCAGGTAATCTGGATTTGTCAAAAGCCATCTTCCAAGAATAACCTTCTGCTGATTTCCACCGGACAGACTCTTAATCGGGGTTTCACGGCTTGCTGTCTTAATCTGCAGCAGTTTAATATACTTATCGGCTGCTTCTTCCATTTCTTTCTTGCTTAATGGATGGAACATACCGCGTTTAGCCTGGAGCGCTATAATAATATTTTCTCTTACAGAAAGATCTGCAATGATACCTTCTGCTTTTCTGTCTTCCGGAAGGTACGCCATACCAAGCTTCATAGCATCTAGAGGACTGTTGATCTTTGCTTCTTTGCCTTTTACCTTAAGGGTTCCAGTCTCAGCCTTGTCTGCACCGTAAATGGCACGTACAAGTTCAGAACGTCCGGAACCAAGAAGTCCGGTAAGACCGATAACCTCTCCTTTATTAATGGTAAGGTCAAATGGCTTAATTGTTCCCTTGTGGGAGATTCCTTTTGCTTCGATAACAGGTTCAGGTTTTGCTTTTTTCTTATCTTTGTGCTCGCCTTTAATATCAGCAAGATCATCAAAATCTTTACCCATCATCTTGGCAACCAGCATAACTCTCGGAAGATCCTTTGTCTCATATTCTCCTACCAGTCGCCGTTACGAAGAACTGTAATTCTGTCGCAGACTGCATATACCTGTTCAAGGAAATGGGTGACAAAGATAATACCTACTCCTTCGTCACGAAGTCTTCTCATAAGTACAAACAGCTTCTCAACTTCATCGTCATCCAGTGATGAGGTTGGCTCATCCAGGATCAGCACACGGCATTTCATATCAACTGCACGTGCAATTGCGATCATCTGCTGAATAGCGATGGAACATTCTTCCAGCATCTGTGTTGGCGGCACATGAATGTCCAGGCTCTCAAGAAGCTTTCCTGAACGCTCATTCATCTGCTTCCAATCAATCATTCCCATCTTTCTCGGCTCTCTACCGATAAATAAATTCTCGGCTACGGTCAGGTTCGGGCAAAGGTTTACTTCCTGGTACACTGTACTGATACCGTTTGCCTGTGCCTCCTGCGGAGAATGATTTACAATTGCATTGCTGTTTCCGGCCATATGAATAGAACCGCTTTCAAATTCGTGAACACCGGTCAGCACCTTGATCAGAGTTGATTTACCTGCACCGTTCTCACCCATCAGTGCGTGGATTTCACCTTTACGAAGGGTAAAGTCCACATGGGAAAGGGCACGAACGCCAGTGAAATTTTTGGAAATATCGCGCATCTCCAATACTACATTTTGTTCCATAATCTTTCCACCTGCTTTCTATACTGGTTTTTACCCCTCATCGCTGAATTTTTTTCAGCAAAGCGGGTTAATTCATGGCATAAAGGTAGCGTGGTCCGCAACCCGGGTTTCTCCGAATTATGAACCACGCTCCGGATTTACACTAATAATTAGTATGCACGTCCATCAATGATGTCCTGTGTAATAGTTGTTACTTCATAGTCAGCGTCGTCAACTTTGATAGATGTAACTGTATCATCAGCTGCAAACATTTCTTCATCTACATAAGCCTGTTTGTCAACCTCTTCGCCAGCTTCAAGTTTCTCGATGATTTCCTGTACACGTGGTCCGTGTAATGGGTTACACTCTGTATCCAGTGTGATCTTTCCGCTTAATGTATCTGTAAGACCAGCGTTTGTTGTATCGAAGGACATTACAAGGATCTGGCCTTCTTCTCCACCAACTTCGTAGCCTGCTGCTTCGATCGCATCAATTGCACCAAATGCCTCGTTATCATTCTCACAGTAAACAACATCAATGTCATCACCGCTCTGTTTCAGGATAGATTCCATAACTTCCTGACCTTTGGCCTGTGTAAATTCACCTGACTGCTGTGCAAGTGTTGTCCAGTTGTCATGAGCCTCTACTGCATCGTCAAATCCCTGTGTACGTCCGATCTGAGCAGATGCACCGATAGTTCCCTGAATATCAACAAGATTGATTTCTTCATCTCCACGTCCCTTTGCTTCCAGATATGCATCCAGCCATGCCATAGCTTTCTGGCCTTCAAGTTTGAAGTTTGATCCAACCCATGCAGTGTAAAGGCTGTCATCAGATACATCAACCATACGGTCTACGATAATTACAGGGATTCCTGCGTCTTTTGCTTCCTGGAGAACTGTATCCCAACCTGTCTCTGTTACAGGAGCAAGTACGATGTAATCAACTTCCTGCTGGATGAAGTTACGGATTGCTGTTAACTGGTTTTCCTGTTTCTGCTGTGCATCGTCGAAGATTAATTCATATCCGTTCTCTTCGCTGAATGTGGATTTCATGGATTCTGTATTAGCTGTACGCCAGTCAGATTCAGCACCTACCTGTGAGAAACCAACTGTGATTGTGTCGTCCGCTGCTGCTACACCCACTGCCGGAACAACGCTCATACCGCATACCATTGTTGCTGTTAATAAAGCTGACACGATTTTTTTCTTCATTTTGTAAATCCTCCCGATTCATTTAAGATGTCTTTATTATAGTAAAAATCCAGAAAAATTCCATAGAATATTTTCCGCAAAAAGTTTATTCTTCTATCATATTTTGTTCATAATTTATACAAAGTTTATTTTTTTATTGCGGAAGTTGGATTTTTATTGTGCATTATAAATACAGAAATAAATTATCAGCTTTCTTTTATATTCACTTTGCACAATTCAGCATTAGTCGACATAATTCATACATTCCATTATTTGGCAGACCTTCGTAAGTCTCTATCAGCAGGCCATAAAACTGTTCTTGAATTGTTATCCAGGTTAATTTTTTTCGCCATATACACTTCCATAACCGTACCTTCTCCCTCTGTAGAAGAAATCTTCAGTCCATAACCCGGACCATAATAAAGTGCAATTCTCTCTGACACCGCAGCAAGTCCGAACCCGGCACGTTCACCGGTGCGGATGGCTTCCTGTACTTCATAAAGACGTTCCGGTGTCATTCCCTGACCATTGTCAGTCACTCTCAGCATCATATCATCTCCCAGATTGAATCCTTCAATAAGAATCTTACCTTTTCCACGCTTATTCTTAATTCCATGATAAAGAGCATTCTCCGCTAACGGCTGCAAAGTAAGCTTCGGCACCATCACTTCATCCAGTTCCGGCGGAATATTAATCTCAAATTCCATAATATCCCTGTATCTTGACTGCTGAATCTCCAGATAACTCAATGTGTGGCGTTTCTCTTCCGACAGCGGAATGATATCCTTCCCCTTCGAAAGCGAAGTGCGGAAAAAAACAGACAGACTTGTGATCATATCCGCTGCATCCTGCTGCATACCACCCTCCACCAGCCACACAATAGTGTCCAGTGTATTATACAGAAAATGCGGATTTACCTGTGCCTGGATCAGCTGCAGCTCCGTCATATGCTGTACCTCCTGCTCCTTACGCACATTCTCAAGAAGCCCTTCAATCCTTCCTGCCATCTTTCTGGTACCGGCATCAAGCTCCTGGATTTCAACACTGTCGGCAGATACTGCATTAATAGTTTTGTACTCTCCTTTTCCAACCTTCTTAATATTATGGAGAATTTCAGAAATCGGTTTGGTAATGCTGTATGTCAGACGGAAAGAACGCCGCAACAGAATAGCCGTAGCAACCAAAATCGCCGCACACATAGTGATGATCGTCAGACGTACATTTCCAGCCAGTTGAGACTCTATCTGCACCAGTTCCGTCGCCTCCTGATAAATATAATTCTGCATTTCTTTCTCAAAGAGCGTGGTCAGGATTTCTGTATTATTTGCCACAAATTCCTGTCGTTCCTGATAATTCTTTATCTCAAGAAGCTGATTCATCCGTTTCTTAAGATTCTCCAGATAGTTAGTCAGATATTTCAGAGAACGCAGGCTTTCCTTCTTTGATGTGGTTTTCTTCAGACTCTCCACAGTACTGATTGCCTTGTCTACCTGCTCTGTCGGCAGCCCGTCCTTACCTTTTCGCCCGATAGTCACATAATAGATATCCATATCCACTTCATCTTTAAAGCTCATATCATTATTGGAATTTCTATAGTTTGCATTATATTCCGAACTCACCGCCAGATTATTAGACAACTGATTATATTCATTTGTATAATGCCAGAAAAAAACAAGAAGCACTATGATCAGAATTGTCATAGGGATCATAGTGCTCAGAAGCATCCACTTCATCTTTGTTTCCAGCTTCTCCTGTTTCTGCTTCATGAATCAGACTTCTCCTCTCGTCTTACGATACTCACTCGGAGTCATTCCCTGAGTTTTCTTAAAAAGATAGCTGAAGTAATGCGCATCCTTATATCCCACTTCCCCTGCAATCTCACTGGAACGTTTGGAAGTACAGCGAAGCAGCTCCTTTGCCTTGTCCATGCGAAGCGAAGTCAGATACTCAATAAATGTCTGTCCCATATTCTGACTGAAAAGCGCGCTGAAATGATTGGCACTCACATTCGCCGTATGCGCCACTCTATTCAGAGAAATCTCTTCATCCATATAATGTCCATCTATAAAATCTATTGCCTGCTTCAACACACTTCTGTTCTGACTGCCTGAATTTTCATCACGGATTGCAATGGCCCGTTTCAGGACTTCCTCTGCATATGCAACAGAAGCTTCTGTAGACTGGCTTGTCTTCTTCACAACATCATCTGTCTCTTCTCTGGACAATTCCGTATCATCATATCCAATTTTCTTAAGAAATGACAGTACAGAAAAACGCACATTCAAAACCACATAATTACGGAACACCAGTGATTCCATCGGTTCCCTGCCAATAGCATGGAAATAATCATGGACAAAACTGTCTACTTCATCTTCCAGACCACTGCTTAAAAATTTCTGAAGGATTTCCGGATTCAGGGCATTGATATTCACATTCTTAAGCTGAACAGCTTCTGTTTTTGAAGTGTCTGCTGAATTCTCCTTTACCTGCTCAAGCATATTGTAATAAAGAATATGCCCGTCATACAGATAACGGAATGCATAAGTTCTTGCAGCCGTGTGATAACTCTGCTTAATTCTGCTCAGACGGTCTGCCTCCTCGCCGACTGCCACAAACCAGTCCACATTTGCTCTGGTTTCTTCCATAATCTTCTGAATTGTTTCCACACATTCGCATGTATTCTTCTTTATCGTGTCTCGCTGCCCCTTGACCAGAATCGCATAACTGAACACCTGATGTCTGAAAAGCATCGCAACCGGATGACTGAGGAAATAATTCTCAATCTTCTTATGTACTTCTGCCTCCCAGTCTGAATATCCTTCCGACGAATTATAACTGCTGTCTGAAGCATCCGGTGTAAAAATCAGAATATTATAAGCCTCTGCCACAATATCAAGATTCAAACGATCTGCTCTCCGATAAATCTCTTCCAGATCAAAGTCCGCTCTCACCAGAGATTCAAAGAAATCACGGCTCGCATTCCTCTCATACTCCTGCATCTCCAGTTTGAATTTCTCATAATATTCCTTCTGCGTCTTCTCATGTTCATAACGATTATGAATCTCCTCCAGACGCTCAATAAATGCATTCTTAGTAATTGGCTTCAGCAGATAATCCTCCACACCAATATTGATCGCCTGCTTCGCATAGTTAAAGTCATCATAGCCACTAAGAATCACAATCTTAATGTCCGGCAACTCCTTCTTCACCAATTTACATAATGTCAGACCATCCATAAACGGCATCTTAATATCAGTGATCAGAAGATCCGGTTTGCTCTTTAATATCAGCGGCAGTGCCATCTCCCCATCAGATGCTTCACCTGCCAGTTCAAATCCATACTGCTCCCAGGGAATCATCTTCTTAATCATCTCCCTGATCACAACTTCATCCTCTACCAAAAAGTTTTTAACATCCCTACTCACTCTCTCATACTAAAAATCTACAGCAATCCTCTTAAATACATTATTTACGAGAACTTCTGCATGTCCATTATACAGGTTAACACCATAACCTTAATACATGTCGCACACTCAGGCAAGTTATTTTTAACAATAAAATGCTTCACACACTTCCTTCCACAATCAATCAACAGCGCGAAACAGCATTTCTCTGTGGGTGAATCTGGAGGGGGCTTAGTAACTCTTAGGCGGAGAAAATCCGCGTTATGAAGAAAAGCAGCAACCTGTCTGAGCGAAGTTTGCAACGGAGCGAGTTTTGCGTTTTTCTTCATGCTTTTAGCGGATTTTCTCCACCTTAGAGTTACTTAGCCCCCGGAACTGAACCCACAGAGAGATGCTGTTTCGCGCGTCCCCTTATTCAAAGACGAGAAAGTTCCCCATCCGGACAGGGGATGACCGGACAGGGAACTTTCTCTGATAACTTTGGCTAAATTTTGAGTTAATGTTTTTTCTTATTATTAAGTTACTTATTTTTTACAGGAAATAATTCCTCAGCTTTCGGTGCCCAATGTTCTGCATAAGCATCACATTTCGCACAAAGATGCTCCACAGACTCCGGAGACTGCAAATCTGTAGACTTCGCACCGGATTCTTCAACCATCTTACGAAGCTTCTGCGGATTCTCAAGCATCGGGCATGGACGAAGCATATTTTCATTAAACGGCTGACCGTCATGATATGCCATGAAGATCGGACTCTTCAATGCTTCCAGCAGAGTATTTTCATAAATATTTGCATTAGAATAATGGATAAATACACATGGGTCTACATCACCATTCGCATTAATATGAAGGTAACGTCTTCCTCCTGCAATACATCCTCCTACATACTGCGCATCATTCTGGAAATCCATTCCAAAAATAGCTTTTGTAGAACGATACTCTCTGATCTTGTGATACATCTTCTCACGCTGCTGTGGATTCGGCATTAATTCTACTACAGCGTCATTACCTGTCGGCATATAATGGAAAAACCATACAAATAATGCACCACAGTCAATAATGTGATCAAAAAATTCCTCGCTGCTTACACTGTCCACATTTGCAGAAGTATAACAGGTAGATACACCAAACGGAAGTTTATGAGCTTTCAGAAGTTCCATTGCATGCATAACTTTCTGATATACACCTTCTCCACGACGTCCGTCGTTTGCTTCCTCAGAACCTTCCAGGCTGATCGCCGGAACAAAGTTCTTAACACGAAGCATTTCCTGGCAGAACTCTTCGTCGATCAGTGTACCATTTGTAAAGGAAAGGAACTCGCAGTCCGGATATTTCTCGCAGATACGCATCAGGTCTTTCTTACGTACCAAGCGGTTCACCACCTGTACTATATGTACATATAAGTTCCCATTTTTCTGCCCTGCTCTACAATAGAACAGATGGTGTCAAATCAAGATTCAGTTTGTGACCATACTCTGCTGCCCAGCATCCTGTACAGTGCAGATTACAGGCACTTGTAGGATCAAGAAGGATTGCCCATGGAACATTACAGTTGTTCTCTTCTGCTGTTTCTTCCTGAAGTGCACTTCCCTTTAAGCTGGCATTGATAATAAAGTTTGTAAAGAATGCTTCACGTACTCCCGGATCCAGCTCATAAATCCTCAGGATCAGTTTATACCAGTTGCTGTCCTTATTCTGGATTGCATTACGGATTGCATTTCTCTGTGACTCATACCAGCCATCCGGTACAAATTTATCTACAAGTTCCATCAGTTTCGGTATATTTACTTCTGGGTCCTTCTCCAGATATCCCAGACCTGTTTTAACTGCTGCTGCAAGTGCAGCCTGTTTTGCTTTGTCCATTAACTTCATGTGATTGCTCCTCCTTGTTGTAATGTGATATATATAAACACCTGTGTATCAGGTATATTTTTATTATTTTATCAATATTCATCCATATCTATGATATCCTGTTTCTGGTTTTTAATAATTTTTACAGTGTAAATCGCCACACAAAGATTCAGAATTCCCTCAAACAGAACCGAAACACCAACCAGGATCATCATGATCTCTGCTGCCTCAAACGGCCTTATCAAAAGTAAAAATCCCAGAACACCGGTCAGAATCGCTACCAGGAGAATCCTCCACCAGAGATTCAGCCCGAATTTCTTTGCATCTATCGACATCTGAATTTTAAATAATGCATCCGCAAGGATCAGAAGTCCAAAGATTCCAAAGATCAGATTCACCACTACGTTCCTGCGTACTATAATAATAATTCCTACTGCTGCCAGCAGCACTCCAAAGGCAAGATCAAACTGAAATGCCAGACAATAGATATCTCTGGAAAAATATCCCAGAATCTTTATCAATCCGTATACAATAAGCATAATCCCTACTGCTGTACAGAAAACTGCCATCGAACAATCCGGCCAGATAATCAGCCAGGCACCCAGAACCATAAATAATACAGACATAATAATATAACCATTCTTGGCTAATTTTAACTGCTTCAGTGCATCCATCCTATTGCTCCTCCCTTCTGAAATATACCCGAACCTGTGACTGTCAGGCTCTTGTTTTCATCTCTTTATGGCTGCTATTATAGCTGTGATTTTTTTAACAATAAATAGACAAAAAAAGCCCATGTCCAAAAAACAGACATAAGCTTAATTTTGTATAATATGAAAATTGAAGGAATTACCTATAACGCTTCTCTCAGATAATACATTTAAGAGAATTGCTATAATAAATATCAGGAACAACAGGTATTTTCACTCTATTCTGATCTGTTCAATACCGCATGTAGCTCAGGGTGCTTTTCAAAAAGCCGGGAAGCCTGACGTATTTCTTCTCCAAAATCAGATTTCAGATTATTATCCAGCCACTCCATCAGAAATCCCATAAACAGACACTTATAATATTGAATCAGAATCCGGATTTCTCCCTCATCAAGATCAAACTGATCTGCATTTTTCCGAAAATATTCCATAATAATATAGTTGGAAATCTCATTCATATAAAAAAGGAACGTATCTTTTTTCACTGATCTGTAAACATTAAACATAACCTTTCTGTTATTTCTCACCAGATCTGCCATTTCTTGCATACATTCCAGAATAGAGGCTCTGTCCTGTGGGTGTTCCAGAATCTCATCCCACTTCTTTTTCAAAATAAACTCCACTACATCCGGAATATCCTTAAAATGATAATAAAAAGTATTTCTGTTTACACCACATCGTTCCACGATATCCTTCACCGTAATCTTAGACATGGGCTTTTCATCCAGCAATTCTGTAAAAGTCTTTGCAATAATTTCCTTTGTAAAACCTGACATATTATCTTTTCCTCATCACTCTTAACACTGTTCTAATCATCAGTAACACTTTTCCTCTGAACAGCCCGCTCCGCATTAAAAAAGTCCACAGATAACCACTTTTATAAAGCAATTATCACTCATCTTTCGCAGGTTCTGAGTATTTTCATAATTATGCCATAAAGGATATAGTTTTGCAAGCGTTCCTAAAATTGGTCTTACCTATTCGGAATCAGCACAATTTCTTTAATTTCAAGATTATCCGCACCATAATAAAATTTGATATAGTGATTATGACCAAATTCCATATTCAGGATGCGGCTTTCTTCTACCCATTTTCCATTGGTCCCCTGTACTGAAACAGTCATCTTATGAATATTATCCAAAAATACAGAAACTGGAAGCTGAGCCAGCTCACCAAGATCAGATTTCAAAGTAAACTTCATTGTGAAATCACCCATGAACTCGTTAGTCACAGCAATCACATCTGCCTTTCCCTTTGCAGGATGTAATAATGCACCGTCAATTACAATTTTCTGTGTCACCGAATCACTTTCAATACTTACCAGACTTCCGGCATCCACATCGTCCTCTTCCTTTGTATTCATAGCCTCCAGTTCTTCTTTACATATTCTATCTGTCAACAATAAAACAGAAGGACTTTTTAACAGAAATCCCAGGATATTGGCTGCATTCCTCTGCAATTCTCCCACAGTAATTTTTCCTGCATGAAGCATTTCCTCCACATCGTCATTCTCCGGATTGGACTTCGCATCACTCACTACCATATAAATATCATTCTGGGCAGCTACCATAGGAGCTTTCGCAGTTACCTCTGCCTGATGACCCTCATAATTGGACTTCGCCCACCAGTCAGTCATGACAATACCCTGAAATCCCCACTCTTTTCTCAGAATGGTTGTACACAGATCATAGCTGCCTGCAGTCCAGAGCCCATTTACACTTCCATAAGTAGTCATTACAGAACGTGCACCACCTTCCTTTACTGCAATCTCAAATCCCTTCAGATAGATCTCTCTCAGACATCTCTCAGACATAACAGAATCAGAAGTACTTCGTCCCACTTCCTGATTATTTCCACAGAAATGCTTAATCGTACTTCCAATTCCGGATTTAGCCATTGCCTTCACCTGAGCCGCACAAATTCTTCCTGTGAGAAGCGGATCCTCAGAAATATATTCAAAATTTCGACCATTCAGTGGATTCCTGTGAATATTCATACCTGGTCCCAGCAGGGAATCAATCTTATTCAGTCGAAGTTCCCTCCCTGTCATTTCATACAGCTCACCCACAAGCTCCGTATTAAAAGTACAGCCCAGCAAAGTTCCATTTGGCAGAGAAAACGCTTTCGTACCGCAATCCATACGAATCCCTGACGGCCCATCCGCGCAGCATCCCACCGGGATTCCAAGAGCCTTCAAAGACTCTGTCACACCGCCAAATGCAGCTGCAGTTCCAGCAGTGACCTTGGGACTGCACATTCCTTCACCGCGGAACATGGCAATCAGATCCGCCTCACTGATCTGTGCCACAAACTCATCCATAGAAACTTTTTTATCCAGTACATCTGCCAACTTATAGCCTTTATCTCCCGTATACTCCAGAGTCTTCGGCATTCTTTCCTCTCTGCGTTTATGTGGATCTGCTGTGCGGACAGGAACCTCTTCTGTTACTGCCTGATAAGTTCCATCCGCTCTCAGAACGGCTTTCATTCTCCGGAATTTCTCAATCGGTGCATATGCCTCCTGTAACTGTTCTATTACACGTAATTCTTCTTCGTAAATTCCTGCTGATTTCGCACTTCTTACATCACTGCCTGCAAAAATTTCATAAGTTCCCTCTTCCAGAACATAACAGGATTTGTGTCCTGTCACTCCACTGTCATCATAAGAGGCCATATCATATTTGGGAATGATGATAACAAGTTCTTCTTTTTCACCCGGTGCCAGTTCCCGGGTTTTTGCAAATCCGATCAGCTTTCTTGCCGGATTTCCAAGTTTACCCTGCGGTGCTTTTACATAAACCTGTACAACCTCTTTGCCCCTCACATCACCGATATTGGTAACCGTCGCAGCCACTGTGAGTTCATCCTCAGTATTCTTAAAAATCTCCGCCTTTGTCTCAAAATTCGTATAGGACAAACCATATCCAAACGGATACAGCACCTTATCCTTCGCAAATGTCTCAAAATAACGATAACCCACATAAATATCTTCCTTATAATAATTCTTATATGGATCACCAAAATTCTCCGTAGACGGATAATACTCAATCCTCTCAGCAATGGTATCTGTCAGCTTCCCACATGCACACACTTTACCGGTCAGCACATCAGCCACACCATTGCCACCTTCCTGACCACCCTGCCATGCATACAGCACAGCCTGAGGATGATATTTCTCCACCCAACTCATATCAATAATATTTCCAACATTCAGCACCACAACTGTGCACTTACTCACCTCACAGACCCGGCAGATCAAATCCTCCTCCGTCTCCGTCAGACAATAGCTTCCCGGATTCGTATTATTATCCTGATCTTCACCTGCAGTTCTTCCTATAATAATAAGCGAAACATCGTTGCTACGTGCGCAGTCCAGCATTTCCTCTGTAACTTCCATCTCTTTCTGAGACCATGGAACACGACCCATCCCTGACCTTCATCATAAGGATTCTCTTTAATCCAGTTTGCATAAATACCCAGCAGTTTCTCATCCAGTTGAATCTCTTTACACTCCTTCAGCGCATCCAGAATTCCCACTACATATCTCGTATTCACCAGACCGCCGGAACCAAGTCCGCTTTTATAATAATGAAATGCCATGCGGCCAAAAACAGCCACACTCTCTCCCTCTCTCAAAGGAAGTGCCTGCTTCTCATTCTCCAGCAGCACGCACCCCTCCGCAGCCGCCTGCCTCGCTAACGCCGCATACTTATTCAAATCCAGCCCATACTTATTCATCATAATCCCTCTCCTTTATCAAAGATGTCTGCCTATAGCAATCCTCTTAAAAAGTATCTGAGAAGATCACCACAATTTTCTCCTCTCCATATTATCAAAAAAGCATCATCTGCAAACATTAAATCTCTACAATCTACCAATACACAGCGCGAAACAGCATTTCTCGATCAGATAAATCTATTCCATATGCACCTTCGGAAATCTCAAAGTAATCTCCGTTACCATTTCCTTCTTCACTTCTCAGTATAACACTTCCCTTCAGAGCCCAACTGCATGTTCACAATCGAAAGCCAAGTCCTGTACCCCAATTT
>ENA-OQIR01000082-OQIR01000082.1-human-gut-metagenome-genome-assembly--contig:-NODE-82-length-41189-cov-3.022478_pt1 | contig 41189 bp, 49 predicted proteins | sample MGYA00242580_ERZ504745 | MGnify/ENA primary metagenome ERZ504745 (study PRJEB26092, sample SAMD00036214) | human gut metagenome | host: Homo sapiens | study: EMG produced TPA metagenomics assembly of...
CTAGCGCGTCTACCATTCCGCCACCCGGACAGGTGCGTTGCTCAGCGGCAACGAAAGAAAACTATAGCAGATGCTTGGCGTGATGCAAGTCTCGGCGTGTCGCGCGGAATTCCGCCATTGGTATCCGAGGTGCTGGTAGTCTCTGAAACTATGACTGATGCCCTTTTTCTGCTTGATACGGAACATGATGATGTGCCTGTGAACAGCGATGAGCTGAACGCCGGATGGAAATTGACGTTGCCTCAATCGGTGCGTCGCCACGCCATTCAGGCCATGCGCCTGAAAGACGGTGATGAGCTGCAACTTTCCGATGGTAGGGGATTGCGCATCCATGCAGTGCTGTGCGACGCGCAGCAGGGAATCGCGCAAGTGTCGAGCTTCGGCAAGGAACCGCAACCCATCACCAAACTCGCTTTGATTCAGGCGTTGGCCAAAACAGGGCATGATGAACAGGCCATCGACACGGCAACGCAGATCGGTGTGGACGAGGTAATTCCATGGCAGGCCGATCGTTCCATCGCCAAATGGAAGGTGGGGCGTACCGACAAGAAGTGGAGGCAAGTGCTTGAGGCGGCCACCGAACAATCGCGACGTTCCTGGACGCCTGAATTGGGTGAGTGCGTGACCAGCAAGCAGCTGGTCGCCATATGCAAACGTGCCTGCGTGCACGGCGATATGGTAATCGTGCTGCACCAGGATGCCACCAAGACCTGGAGCCAGTTGGAGGAGTCGATCGCGGCGCTTTCCGACAAGTGTCTGCAAGACGGGCGCCAGCGTACCGTGTACGTGGTGGTCGGGCCGGAAGGCGGTATCGGCGATGCGGAAATTGAGTCTTTCACCAACGCCGGAGCCGAAGTATGCGTGCTCGGAAGCAACATTCTGCGGGCGTCCACGGCCGGTCCGGTCGCATTATCGTTGCTCGCACGGGCGTTGGGACGTTTCGTTTGATGCCACACGTCGGCGATTTGCCGTGGATTATCCCGGTTGCGCAATAGCATGGTCATGGAGGTTTCCCAGCATTAAGGAGCATTATGAGCGACAAGGATTGCCTGTTCTGCAAGATCATCACAGGAGAGATTCCAAGCGAAAAGGTGTATGAGGACGATACCACCTACGCGTTCAAGGACATCAATCCGAAGGCCAAAGTCCACGTGCTTGTGGTGCCTCGCGAGCATTATGCGAACGTGGCCGAGCTTGCGGCGGCCGATCCGCAGCAGCTTGCCCACATGGCTCAAGTTGCGCAGATCATCGCCGATAAGGAATTCCATGGCGCCTTCCGGCTGATCTTCAACACCGGGATTGATGCGGGGCAAACCGTATTCCATGTGCATGCTCATGTGCTGACCGGTGAAAAACTCGACGAGTAACTTTCTTTTCCCCATATATCAACGTTAGAAGAGGTTTTGTGGCCACCACTACACGTACCATCGCGATTCCCCAACAGCTTGATCCGGTAACCGTGCTTGGTCCGGTCGACGAGGTTCTCCGGGAAGTGGAACGAGCGTTCCCTGACCTGACCATCATCGTCAGAGGCAACCGTATCGCGATCATGTCACATTCCAACAAATCCGAATCCCAAGCCGCGCAGGCCGAACATGTGATTGAAAACATCATTCAAGCCGCATATACGGCTCCGATGGATGCCGACACGGTGCGACGCATGCTCGACCAGAATGTGTTGAAAAACCCCGTTCGCGCCGCGCGCCCGGGGCATGGGCGTGTAGTGGAGGGACTACGTTTGGCTGATAGGCAGCAGGGGCGTGCCGCACAACGTGAGCATGCCGCAGACCGCCGCAAGCCGCATGTGCCGGGAGTGATCACCTTTGCGCTTGGCAAGCCGGTCCGCGCGAAAACCGCTGGTCAGGTCGCCTATGTCAATGCCATCGAGTCACATACCATCACGTTTGCCATCGGCCCCGCCGGTACAGGCAAGACGTATCTTGCAGTAGCCAAGGCGGTTCGCGCCTTCCAAGATCGGCAGGTGCGCCGCATCATTCTGACCAGACCTGCAGTGGAGGCCGGAGAGAACCTCGGTTTCCTGCCGGGCACACTGAACGAAAAAGTCGATCCGTATCTTCGCCCGCTGTACGATGCGCTTTCCGACATGCTCGGAGCGGACCAGCTCAAACGTTACATGGACGACGGCACCATTGAAGTCGCGCCGCTTGCGTACATGCGTGGACGCACGCTCAACGACGCGTTCGTGATTCTCGACGAAGCGCAGAATACCACCGAACAGCAGATGAAGATGTTCCTGACGCGACTGGGTTTCAACACGAAAATGATCATCACGGGTGACGTGACGCAGGTCGATCTGACAGTGCCGAAATCCGGCCTTGCCACCATCGAACGCATCCTTGACGGCATCGACGACATAGCATTCGCCCACCTCAAGCCGGAAGACGTGGTGCGACACGCGCTGGTCGGCAAAATCGTCGCGGCCTATGATCGACACGCGGCCATCGCCGGCGACCATAGCCGTCGCGTCGCAAGCAGAATCACATCTAGGAAAACGGACGAGCAAATCGAAAGGAACGCTGAATGAGCGTCGAGGTAACCAACGAAACCGTCTGGCAGATCGACGGCAAGGTGTTCTCCGATCTCGGCATATGGGTGATGGACCAGATGCGCGTCAGCACGCAATCCGACCTGACCATCATGTTTGTCGACCCCGATCCGATCGCCCAATTGCACATGCGTTGGATGAATCTTGAAGGACCGACTGACGTAATGAGCTTCCCCATGGACGAGTTACGCCCAGGAGACGGCAGAACCGTGATGGAAGGCGTGCTTGGGGACATCGTGATCTGCCCATGGGTGGCCGCCCAGCAGGCGCTTGCGGCCGGACACAGCACCATGGAGGAAATGATGCTTCTGACAATCCACGGTATTCTCCACCTGCTTGGATACGATCATGCGACACCGGAACAGGAGCGCCAGATGTTCGGTCTGCAGCGTCAACTGCTGCTCACTTTCTTTGCTCTCCGCCAAGGATCGGGAGCGCAGGCGATTCTTCCGTCAGGAGCGCCGGATGCGCTTGCCGAATGGGATCGGGAGCATGGTACCGGGCGACAGATCGCCAAATAGTGATTACGTTGCCGGCAACATATCGTCCGGCATGATGGGGGCTGAATTATGGTGCAGGAGACAATGATTGCGGTGGTCGCGGTACTTGCCGTGGTAGCGTTGCTGCTGGTCTGGCTGTCTCTTTCGATGGCTGCCACCGAAGGCGCTGTGGGACGTGTGACCCGGGCGAGCCTGAACAACCTGATTCTTGAAGTTCAGACGGATGCGGAACTTTCGCAGTTCATTCGCGACAAGAAGATCAAGCGTATCCATAAGGTCCAGCGGCTGGTGGCCGACCGGTATGCCACCGCAGGATCGTGCGCGTTCTTCCGTATTTGCTGCAATGTGCTTGACGGTGTGCTTGTAACTGTGATCGCAGGCATGCTGGACGCTCCACTATGGGCCGAATTGCTTGCCGGATTTGTTTTTGCCATCGTCGTGGCGGTGATTTCGCTGCTGGTGCGTCCGCGTAGTGCTGGAGCATCCAAGCCCGTCGACATCATGCTGCAGCATGCGGATACCGTCTCCATTGCGGTGCTGTTGACCCCATTCGCGAAAATCGGCGGACAAAAGGGCACGAAGCGTCGTGGCAACGATCTTTCCGACGACGAGGAACTCGAGAAGATCCAGATCGAGCAGGGGCGCGCGACCATCGACCGTTTGGTTGAGGCCAACGATTTCGACCGAAGTTTCCGAAATGCTACGAAATGTACTCACGCTTTCCGAAACACTGACCCGTGAGATCATGGTGCCGCGCACCGACATGATCTGCATCGAGCGAGGCGAGACGTTGGAAAACATGTTGAAGCTTTGCTCCCGTTCCGGATTCTCGCGTGTGCCGGTCATTGGCGACGATGTGGACGATCTGGTCGGCGTGGCCTATCTGAAGGACGCCGTGCGCGCGACGGCTTCAACCATGCGGCGATGACGCGCGAAGTCGAATCGATAGTCCGTGATCCGATGCTGGTACCCGAATCCAAACCGGTTGACGACCTGTTCCATCAAATGCAACGCACACGCCAACATGTCGCCATCGTCGTGGACGAATACGGCGGCATCGCAGGCATGGTCACCATTGAAGACGCCATAGAACAAATCGTGGGCGAGCTGGAAGACGAACATGATCGCACGCAACATGCCGATCCAGAACAAATCGGCGACAAAAAATGGAGCATGCCAGCCCGCACGCCGATCGCCGATCTGGAAGAGATTTTCGAAATCGACATTGACGAGGATGACGTCGACACCGTTTACGGATTGTTGACCAAATTGTTGGGACGCGTGCCGATCGTCGGTTCTTCCGCAGTCACCCGAGGATTGCGTATGACCGCAGTCGATTCCGCGGGACGACGCAAGAAGGTGTCGACCATTGTGGTGGAACCGGTCCACGTCGAGGGCGTGGACGAAACTGAAACACGTAACGAAGAACATGCGGATGATACCGAAGAGGCATCCGACAACGATAAGGATTCCAAAGACGAGCATGACTGACGCAGCAATGACTGAGACGCCTCCAACCATTCCGATTCCACCACGCCCGTTCCATATCGTTCCGGTTTCGTTGCCGTGGTAGGACGTCCGAACGTAGGCAAGTCGACGTTGATCAACGCGTTGATCGGCACGCAGATCGCCATCGCATCATCTCGACCGGAAACCACACGTAAGGCCATTCGTGGCATTCTTACCACAGATAATGCGCAGATCGTTTTGGTTGACACGCCCGGTATCCATCGCCCGCGCACATTGTTGGGGCAGCGCCTGAATGATGTTGTGGATGAGTCTCTTGCGACGTGGACGCCATTGCTTTCCTGCTGCCCGGTGATCAGGAGATCGGTCCAGGCGACAAGCGCATTTTGAGTCGTCTGCGTTCCGATTTCGCAGTGAAGCGCGATGACGGCACGTTCAAATGGAAAGTGCCGCTGATTGCCATCGTCACTAAAATCGACGAATTGAGCCGTGAAGGACTGATCAGCAAGCTTATCGAAATCAACGAGTTCGCCGATTTCACCGATATCGTGCCAGTCAGCGCACTCAAGCACGACAATCTTGCCGAGGTCAAGAACGTGCTTATCGAAAACATGCCTGAAGGTCCGCAAATGTATCCGGCCGAACAGATCACCGAAGAACGTCCGGAAGAAACCATTGCGGAACTGGTACGCGGTGCCTTCCTGGAAGAGTTGGATGATGAGCTGCCGCACTCGCTGGCCGTGGTCGTGGACTCCATTGAATATCCAGAAGACAACGATAGCGGAGAATCATACGATGGCAAAGCTCAAGTGATTGTATCGATTTATGTGGAGCGAGATTCCCAAAAGCCGATCATCATCGGCAGGGGAGCGGAACATCTTGTGCGCGTCAAAAAGAAACTACGCACGCCGGTCAATCGCATCGTCGGTCAGAAAGCGAAACTCGATTTGCATGTCAAGGTTGCCAAGATGGCAGTCGGATCCTAAACAGCTCGAGAAGCTAGGCTTCTGATCTGCTTAGGATCCGCTTCGCAGCGAAGCTGCTCACTTCACCTAAGGACAGTCCACTGGACTGTCCTTTTGACGGTTCAGCCAAACAGCTCGAGAAGCTAGGCTTCTGATCTGCTTAGGATCCGCTTCGCAGCGGGCTTATTACAATGAAATGAGGTCTGACTCCTGTGGGAGTCAGACCTCATTTCATTGCTGTTCGAAGGTTACTTCTTCTTGGTGTACATCTGCGTGTTCAGCAAAGTGGCATAACGCTGAATGACCTTCGGACGAATCACCTTCATGGAGGAGGTCATTAAACCATTCTCCTGGGTGAACTCCTCCGGCAGAATGATGAACTTGCGTACGGATTCCGCACGGGAAACGCCTTCGTTGGCCTGATCGACCACTTCTGCACTTCGGCGCGGACCGCTGCATTATTGGCGGCATCCTCCATTGGCATATCGCGGTCAAGTCCCTTGCTTTCCAACCACGGAGCAAGGATTCCTCATCAAGCGTGACCAGAGCGGAAATGAACGGTCGTTTGTCGCCGAGCACCAGCGCCTGGGAAACGAATTCGCAGCGTTTGATAACCTCTTCAATCGGGCCGGGAGAAACGTTCTTGCCGCCCGCGGTGATGATCAGATCCTTCTTACGTCCGATAATGTACAGGAAGCCATCATCATCGATACGTCCCAAATCGCCGGTACGATACCAGCCATCCTCGGTGAACGAATCTTCAGTAGCCTCTTCGTTCTTGTGATACTTCGGGAACACCGCCGTACCCTTGACCTGAATCTCCTCGTCCTCGGCAATACGAAGCTCGAAGCCGGGGAAGGCGACACCGACGGAACCTTGATGATATGGCACACCAAGCGGGTTGAACGCGCACGGAGCGGTGGTTTCGGTCAAACCATAGCCCTCATACACGGGCACGCCGGCGCCACGGAAGAACGCCATCAGTTCCGGATCGAGAGGAGCGCCGCCCGCCACAATCCACTGGGCACGTCCGCCGAGTACCTCACGCAGCGAAGCGTAGACCATCGGATCGAACGCCATACGGCGAGCCTTGGCCAGAGCGCTGGCCTTGCCCTTTGCGCTGATTTCCTTCATATAATTCTGAGCTGCCACAACCGCCGCGGCGAAAGCCACGCCCTTGGCGCCATGTCCGGCCTTTTGCGAAGCCGCGTTGTATACCTTCTCGAGCACACGCGGAACAACGATCATAACGGACGGTTTGGCGACCTGCAGATCGGCGATCAGCGTCTTGATGCCCTGCGCGATGTAAATATGCAGCTCGCTGGCCACGCAGATGTAGTTGATGGCGCGCGCGAAGGAGTGAGCCTGAGGAAGGAACAACAGCACGCTGTTCTTCTTCTCGTGCAGCAGCTGCGGCATGTATGCCGGAAGATTCAACGCGGTGGTGCAGTAATGCTCATGAGTCATCTCCACGCCCTTCGGTGCGGCGGTGGAACCGGACGTGTATACGATGGAGCACGGGTCGGTTTTCTTGATGGAATCAATGCGTGCGTCGAGCTCTTCGTCGCTCACGCCCGAACCATAGGCCATGATTTCGTCAAGACCGCCGTTTTCGAAGCAAATGATATGTTCCAGCGTCGGGCATTCCTTTTCGGCGCCGTCGGCCTTGGTGCGCATATCGGTGGTTTCGACCACCAGCAGACGCGAATCGGAATTATTGACGATGTTGCGAATCTGTTCCGCAGAATCCGTGTCATAGATCGTGGCAAGCACGCCGCCGCACGCCATAACGGCCGCGTCGAACACATCCCACTCGTAAGAGGTGCGGCACATGAACGCCACGCCATCGCCCTTCTTCAGGCCGTAATGCATCAGCCCTTGGCGATCTGGCGAATATCGGCAAGCACCTCATTGCCGGTTTTGGTTACCCATTCGCTATCCGATTTATAGGTGTAGAGCGGTTCGTCACCCATACGTTCGGCACGATTGGCGTAGATGTCGTAAATTGTGGTGCCCTCGTCCAGCGGCGGCTGTCCCTCGGTTTTGGTGGTCAGTAAACCGGTTTCCGGGTCAAGGAACGTGGTGGATGGGAATCCTTCGCCCCACTCGACGGTGTGCGGAAGATCGATATGACCGTCGGGGGAGATGATGTTGTTCGGATCGTTGTAGTCCGGATTGTTACCGGAATCGTCGCTGACGGGGTGAACGAAGTCACCGCCCAGACGCAGTGCCTTCTGCGCGAGATTTGCAGCTCGCTTGTTCAAAGAGGTGATGACGGACACGTGACTCTCCTACACATCTAAATCCAATATCTGTAGGAATGATAGACCCTTGAACGCGACACGTCACCTTACGGTAGCGTAGGGAAAGCGTATGCGCTAACAAAGCGCTGCATGAAGAAATCGTCATGGAATGCCATTCAATAGGATTCAATAGGTGAACTTTTCTTCATGCGAAGGTGTGACCTACGTTACACTGGTGCGCTGTACCTGTTCATTTTGATTTCTTTAACGAGGAAGAAAGGGCACCTATGGCTGAAAAAGCTGAAGCCACTGTGGTCTTCGGAGTTCTCAATGAGACTTCCGAACACGAGTCTCGCGTTGCTCTGACACCGGATATCGTAGCGAGGTTGCGTAAATCGGGTGTTAATTGCCTGATTGAAACCGGTGCGGGAGTCGCGTCGCATTATGTTGATGAGGATTATACTAAAGCCGGAGCGCAGGTCGTCTCCGCTGATGAAGTGATTGCGCGTGCTGATGCGCTTGGTTTTGTCGATCGTCCGAGCGATGCGTTGATCGCTCGCATCAAGCAGGGTACTTGGATTATCGGTATGCTTGGCTCGTTCACCGATGCCGGTTATATCGCTGCGATTGAGAAGGCCGGCTTGGTCGGTGTCGCCATGGAGAAGCTGCCGCGTCAGTTGAGCTCTGCTCAGTCCATGGATGAAATGACCTCCCAGAACTCCGTGATGGGTTACAAGGCCGCCATTGTGGCAGCCAACGCTTATGGTTCGTTCCTGCCGATGATGACCACTGCCGCTGGCACGATCCGCCCGGCCAAAGTGCTCATTCTTGGCGCCGGTATCGCCGGCCTGCAGGCCATCGGCACTGCCAAGCGTCTTGGTGCGGTCGTCACCGCATACGACGTGCGCCCGGCCTCCAAGGGTGAAGTCGAATCCTTGGGTGCAAGTTCCTGGATCTGGGTCTTGATTTCTCCAAGGGGCAGGGTGAGGGCGGCTATGCCCGCGCGCTGAGCGCCGAAGAGCAGGCCCAGCAGCAGGCTGCCGTCGACCAGAAGCTGCCGGTTTCGACATCGTCATCACCACCGCCAAGGTTCCCGGCCGCAAGCCTCCGGTTCTGCTGACCAAGGCTGGCGTGGCCGGACTGCACCGTGCGCTGTGATCGTCGACTGCGCGGCAAGCGACCTCGGCGGCAACGTCGAAGGTTCCACCGTCGGTACTCAGGTTACCGAGAACGGTGTGACCATCATTGGCGCTCCGTACCTGTCAAGCGGCGTTTCCACTACCGCATCCAACCTGCTGAGCCGCAATGTGGCTGACGTGTTCGCGCATTTCGTGCGTGACGGCAAGCTGGCCATCGATCTGAACGAAGAGCTTGACAACGCCATGGTCGTGGCCGGCCGCGGCGAGGAAGCCAAGAAGGAAGGGGAGTAAGCAATGGATATCGTTGTTGCGATCACTCTGTTCGTCCTCGCGCTGCTCATCGGCGTTGAGGTTATCGGTAAGGTGCCGGCCACCTTGCACACTCCGTTGATGTCGGGCGCGAACTCGATCCACGGCATCGTCATCGCCGGTGTCGTCATCGTCGCCGCGCATGCCACCAGCCCGCTCGCCTGGGTGTTCATCTTCCTGGCCGCAGTGTGGGCACGATGAACGTGGTCGGCGGTTACGTCGTCACGACCGCATGCTGGAAATGTTCAAGTCCGACAAGGGCAAGAAGAAGGAAGAGGAGGCCAAGTAAATGGTACCATGGCTGAAATGCTGAGCACGCCGCTCGGCGTCATCGAATGGTTCGTCTATCTGCTGGCCGCCGTGATGTTCGTTATCGGCCTGCACTTGATGAACTCTCCGAAGACCGCCCGCAAGGGCAATATGGTCTCCGCTGTCGGCATGATTCTCGCCGTGGTCATGGCGTTCATCGTGCTGTTCGCAGGTGAGATCTCCAACGGATTCCAGCATGGCGTTGCCGTTGTGCTGCTGATCGCCGGCATCATCATCGGTGCCATCGCCGGTGTGGTTTCCGCCAAGAAGGTCAAGATGACCGACATGCCGCAGCTCGTTTCCGTATTCAACACCGTGGGTGGCGGCGCCGCCGCGCTCGTGGCTTTGAACGACATTCTGACCTCCGAGGGCACGCCTTCCATCGTGGTGTTGATCACCGCTGGTTTGGGCATCATGATCGGTTCCGTCACGTTCTCCGGCTCTCTGATCGCAGCCGGCAAGCTGCAGGGCATCAAGTGGGTGAAGAAGCTGAACTTGCCGGGCAGGGGCTTCTGGAACATTCTGTTCGCCGTACTGACCGTCGCATCCTTCGTCATGCTGTGCGTGCAGCCGGGCCAGCGTCTGCTGTGGTCCGTGCTCACCACCGTGTTCGCGCTGTGCTACGGTCTCGTGTTCGTCATCCCGATCGGCGGCGCCGATATGCCGGTAGTCATTTCCGTGCTCAACGCCTGCACCGGTACTGCAGTGGCCATGTCTGGCTTGGCTATCAATAACATCGCTCTGATCGTGGCCGGCGCACTGGTTGGTGCAGCCGGTGTGACCCTGTCCATCGCCATGTCCAAGGCCATGAACCGTCCGCTGCTGTCCGTGCTCGCAGGCGGTTTCGGTGGTGCCAATGCCGCCGCTGGCGCCGGTGAAGGTCCGGAAGGCACAATGAAGGAAACTTCCGCAGACGATTTGGCCGTGCAGCTCGTGTATGCCGAGAAGGTCATCTTTGTACCGGGCTTCGGCTTGGCCCAGGCCCAGGCCCAGCGCGAGCTCGCCGATCTTGGTGTGCTTCTTAAGGACCATGGCGTCGAAGTCTCCTACGCCATCCACCCGGTGGCAGGCCGTATGCCTGGCCACATGAACGTGCTGCTTGCCGAAGCCAACGTGCCGTACGAGGAGCTCGTCGACCTGGACGACATCAACCCGCAGTTCCCGCAGGCCAACGTGGCTCTTGTAGTCGGCGCCAACGACGTGACCAACCCGGCCGCACGCAAGCCGGGCACCCCGGTCTCCGGCATGCCGATCCTCGACGTCGACAAGGCCCAGAACGTGGTGGTCATGAAGCGCGGTCGCGGTACCGGTTATGCCGGTATCCAGAACGAACTGTACTTCGAAGACAACACGCAGATGCTTTTCGGCGACGCCAAGGCAAGCCTGCAGGCCGTTATTGCGGCAGTCAAGGAGCTCATCAACTAACAGCTGAAACGTTGCGTTGATGTGTTCTGAAAGGTCCCTTCCAGTGATGGAAGGGACCTTTTTGCATATGGTGATTTTCGTAAGATCAGGTCTGTTGCATGCGAATTGTGAGTTATCCACAGTCGTTATTCGCCTGTGGATATGGGCGGAGTTTTCCACATATCCACAGATTTTCAAGGTCCGGTGGCGCAAGATGATTTGAATATGAGACAGTAGGTGCACCCTACAACAAAGGAGTTGCACATGGCGGAAATAATCACTGGCCCGTTCCATATGGATGAACAGGGATTTTTGGCAACGATCGAAGAACTTATCGAGCGGTTTGATGGATACAGTTCTGGCAAATATCTTGCGGAATTGGGAAAAATCCACGATGAATACGGTGAGATCGGATCTCTTTCGCTTTTTGACGAAAAAGTCTGTGAACTGGGAAAGGAATTATTCTGCAGCACATCATGGGTGGCGAATCTGGCGTGGGCCATGATTTCGTTCGATTATGATCTGGTTGAGCATGATGCGAATTTTCTTGATGGATGCCGTAACATCGTGCGTAAGTACGGTATGAGCGTTTGGCTCTATGAAATGATCAATGACGCTTCGATAGCGGTGGCTTTGCAAAGGCCCAGCAGCAGAATGCCATTCCAGATTGGATTGACCTACACCAAGGATGTGTTTCGGAGAAGCAAGAAAAAGGGTGGAAAATACGCTACCGGCAAAAAGAAGAGACTGGCCTGCATGGCTGAATATTTGCAGGAAGTATATTGGCTGGCCGCGTACAGTCTGCTGCGTTGGGGCGAGGAAGAGCCGCGTGCGGCCGATGTTGCGTTGATGGTGCTTGGATATGGCGGTATCGGCATGTGCATGCTGAGGGACGATCCGAAAGTGGTGGATTCCGGATGCGATGAAGACTTCTCCTATCGCAATCTGTGCGACCATCTGCGCGATCTTAGAATTCAAGCCGATCTGGACTATGCCTGCAATGCCGACCTGGCCGAATCCATGTTGCTTGAATATCCCGCGTGTATGGATGCGCGATATCTGTACGATGCCGAGAAAATCGTGGAAGCGTATCGTGCTTTGTGGAACAAGCAGACTGAGTCAGCTTCGCAAATCATGGAACGCGTTTACCAGAAGGGCGCATATCAGGTGGCGAGCATTTGGGAGGATCCGCTGTACCTGCATGATCTTGCCCTGTCGTTATTGGGGGCGGTGGCTCGCGGCCACTTACTGAAGGGTTCCGGACCCGAGACGACAAGATGTTCCAGCAGGGAGTGGAAAGTCTGAAACGAACGACTGAATCCGTTAAAGGGATGGGGTTGGTGATGACATTGGGAGGGTATATCTGCTTCCCGGAGCCGGAAAGTAGGGATGATGCGCTTTTCGCACCGCGAAAGGAGAAGAAACAATTAATGGACACTTGTAACGGGCTTAGGGATCTGTCGACAATGGTTGCGCTGTACCGTTTTCCAAGAGATATCGAATCCCTACGTGCAACGCGTGCGCTTCTCGCTCATGACGCGAAGGAATATATCGATCTGATGGGTCCATACATGGGAAGCGTGGATGAGACGGGAGGCAACGAGGGGAGGCCGGTTTCAGTCGGCGACTGATCGACCTCTTAGATCGCGAACGTCTAAGCGTGTGTATCGTGGTTGTGCCGAGATTGAATGGCGGAACGTTCAGATGAACTCTGTCTCTTCGATCTCGGTGCATGCTATGCCGCGTTGCTCCAACAATTCGCGAAATGCTTTTACGTATCTATCTGTGGTGAACTTCTGCGTGAATGTCAGACAGAAGTTCTCGTTTACGCAATTCACTTCCACCAGCGTGGACGTCCAATCCGCATAGGCGCAACAATTTTGGACATGCCGTGCCAAAGAACCCCGATCGAACATTCCTATATAACTGATGTCAGCCGTTGAACGTCACATGCTGATAACTTGTCTGCACATCTGTTTCTGGGCTTCCAGATTCGGCAGGCTCTCAAGATAGTGATTCAGCAAGTGGTTCCGGCTAGCTTGGGAATCAGTGTTTCAATATCGCACTCGTCTACCTGTTCATGGGGTATCTTCAGCTTGGTCCGGCAGATGCGGCTCTTGGCGCAATCCCTGCACAGGCCATCAGTGTGATCGTCGCGCTGGTGATGATTCGTTGTAAGCGGAAAGACATTCGTTTAAGAAAAGCTGATTTCAAGCCGAATCGCAATATGTTGGGCGACATTCTCAGCATACGGACATTCGTATATTGGCTTCATTCCCCTGCCTTACTTGGAAATCGTATCGTCAAGGTGCATAAACAGTGGCGAGCCAGCCATGCCAAGGGCAGTGATGCCAGTGCTGAAATCAGCAGAATAAGCCAAACCGTGCAATGTGCGTGCAGCCATCCGTAAAGCATTTGCCGAGTGGCTGGGCGCATATCGTCAACGATGAAATAATGGCCATGACCTTGCCTGTAATCGCGGTTGGCGTCCTCATCTGAATAGATGGCACGAGAATGAGGTTCAAGAAATCAACGGCGATTATGACTACCGCAGTGCAGAGCACCAGCATGATGAGCTTGGTTTGCGTTGAACATGGAAGCAGGAAGGCGATGGTCGGCGGAAGCAGCATAAGACTTTCCACAAACAACAACGAAGGGGCGTTTCGTGATTTCAAACAGTTGGCGAAACACCCAGCGATGAATGTTCCCGCTATGCCGGCAATGCCGATAATGCCATCGCATAGACCATATGTCGCCGCATCGTAGCCTAACGTAGTTCGAATAATGTAAGGAAAGCTTACTGAACTGAATCCAGTCAGTATCAGATTAATCCATGTGCAAACACCGGCTAATCGTGCTACGGTCGGCTCCTTGCGAAGCAGGAAAGCGGTCGCCGAATGCATATCGCCGATAATGACGCCGAGTAGGCAGATGCCGGCATCATCTTGATTCGATAGGGGCTTCGCGAGTCTGATGAAGCATTCAACCATGGCTGCCGACATAAGACATGCTGCGGTGATGAGCATCATCAGTCGAATGCCAATCAGCCCGTACATCACGCCACCTAGGAAACTCGGGAGTAATTGGCTGAGCTGCTGCACTTGGTTGATGATGGCCGTGCCTCGGCGAAGGTCAGTGGAGGACTCTCTTCCGATGATTTGTGGCAGTGCGGATTGTACGACGGGAGTTTCCATGGCATCGAGTACTGCCAATACTACCTGCATGATGGCGATGGCGAGAATGTTGAATCCGGATAGTGCGAAAAACACAGTCGCGAGCAGCGTGACGATTCCTGAGATGATATCGAGCGCCACCATCATGGCACGTTTGCTTACTCGGTCGGCCATAACACCTCCGAATGGGCTGATAAGTATGGTCGGAATGACGGATATGGCCAGCACAGTGGCGAAGGTCGTGGATGATGCGGTTTCGTCCAGTACCCACATGGACATGGCAAATCGGAGCATGGTATTGCCGAACAAGGAAATGCCTTGACCGAGTACAAGCAGGATGAAGTTTGCGGAGCGCAAGCTGGATTGGAGCGTCGTTTCTGACGAGTTTTTCATGATTATTCCTTTCGATACCGACTGACGGTATGTAAAAAAGTGCAAATAAAGATAGATTGATATTGCTGAGCTTTTATTGCGGATTGCTGGCGAGTAGGAAGAAGCTTCCGCAAGCCGATCTTCCATATCACTGTCGTGATCGATAAGTGGAACTCCGAGCGAGTCCATGATCAATCCAAGACAGTGGATGCGATGCTTGAATTCACTAGGGGTAGTGATGGGGTAGAAGTTTGGGGCTAGCCAGTAATTGAATAGCAGTGAAAAAAGTTCCGCGGCTTCTTGAGGGTATTCGGTTGTGATCGAACCGTCCTTTAACCCCTCCTGGATGAAGTCGTATGCGATTTTGGTGCTGTCGGTTCGCCAGATGCGAAGATTTTCGGCGAGGATTTTCGGGTCGTTCAGCAGGGGAAATGCATCGCGCATGAGGGTCATATGTTCGGCGTCGGTAATCTGCATCATGAGCGAATTGCGTAGTTTTTGCAATCCGTTTCGCGAGCCATCCTCTTGATTTGCTTGGGGAAGAAGTCGTTCGTTGTCGGAATCTACCAGCGCATGCAGCATCGCTTCTTTGTTTTTGAAATGATGGTAGATAGCGCCTTTGCTGAGGTCTTCGAGCTCGTCGAGAATATCTTGAATCGTGGTGTGCTCATACCCCTTTTGCGCGAACAGCTTTTCGCGGCGTCAAGGATTCGCTGTCGCGTCACCTCAGGGTGTGCATTGCGCGCCATATGCCTCTCCTTCAAAGGTGGAGTCGAATACACCAACATTATACATACCGTTGGTCGGTATGGTATGTCGGATGCCTCCCAGCTCGGTCGAAAAGTGTACCGAAAGAATCTCTGCAGATTTCTGCAAAGAAACCTGAATCCGCGTTGCCGGGGGTGTGGGATGTCTGTCCTTTCTGCGGTTAGTGCATGATTGGGTGTCCAAGGTCAACTTGAGTGAGTGACGGCTGGGTTCCCGAAGGGGAATAAGACCCTGGCTCCTATATGCCTTTTATGGCATGGGGCTTTCGGCGAAGAACGATTGCATCCGATGTGAAAAATCCCACAAATCCGGTCCACGTCCTGCTTGAGGACTCCGAAACTGTTGCCAATGCTGGAAACACGCCGTATATAGTGTTTGAGAAGACAGCGAGACACTGTATGTTGTGGTCTTGATTTTTATTTTCGTTCGGATAATGTGTGCCACGTACCAACGACGTACGGTCGTGAAAGGACGTGGAACATGAACATTACGTTATACACCAAAGCAAACTGCCCGCAATGCACGGCGACAAAACGCCAATTGGACAAACGGGGTCTTCCGTATAGGGCTGTCGACATTACGGCCGACGCACGTATCTCCGACAGATTGCGGAACGAAGGCTGGCGGCAGATGCCGGTCATCATCGCAGACGGCGAATCCTGGTCTGGGTATCGTCCCGACAAAATCCACGAGCTGGAGGCTCGCTGCAGGTGAGCGCGCTGGTGTACTTCTCGTCGGCATCGGGCAATACGACACGCTTCGTGGAGGGATGCCGATTGGATGAATTCGGCATCCATGCAATGCGCATCCCGCTGCGGCCAGACGAGCCTGAACTGCATGTGAATGAGCTACGTCTTGCTGACACCTACATACGGCGGAGGAACAATCGACAAAGCAGTGCCCGTGCAAGTCAAACGATTCCTCAATGATGAACGCAACCGCAGCGGCATCATCGGAGTCATCGCATCGGGTAACACCAACTTCGGCGAAGCCTACGGCATCGCAGGCGACATCATCGCGGCCAAATGCCGCGTACCGCTACTCTACCGGTTCGAACTGATGGGCACTCCAGAAGACACCGAGACCGTGCGCGAAGGACTGCGCAGATTTTTCGACGAATACACACAACAGGAACAACGATAACCATGCCAGAAGATTCAACGACACCACACGCAGCAACCGACGTTACAGCCTCCTACGATTGCGCCCATGACTGGCACTCGCTCAACGCGATGCTGAACCTCTACGACAAGCAGGGGCGCATCCAATTTGATAAAGACCTCCAAGCCGTACGCGAGTACGTCGAAAAGCACGTGCTGCCGAACACCGTCCACTTCAACTCCACGCAAGACAGACTCAGCCGGCTCATAGAAGACGGCTACTACGATGAATCCGTATTCGCCCAATACGATGCCGAATTCCTTGACAGGTTCTACCGCAACGTGGACGACTGCGGATTCGAATTCGATACATTCCTCGGAGCCTTTAAGTTCTACCGCTCATACGCATTGAAAACCTTCGACGGCAAACAATACCTGGAGAACTTCCCGCAACGCGCGGCCGCCGTCGCGCTCGCGCTTGCCGCCGGTGACCAGGCAGCCGCCGAATCGTATTTCGAAGAACTCGTATCAGGGCGTTTCCAACCGGCGACTCCCACTTTTCTCAACCTCGGTAAAGCGCAGCGCGGAGAAGCGGTCAGCTGTTTTCTCGTACGTATCGAAGACAACATGGAGTCCATATCGCGTGGCATCAACGCCGCACTGCAGCTGAGCAAGCGAGGCGGAGGCGTCGCGCTGTTGCTTAGCAATCTGCGCGAGGCCGGCGCGCCCATCAAGCGCATCAAACACCAGTCCAGCGGTGTTGTGCCTGTGATGAAACTGCTTGAGGACTCTTTCAGCTACGCCAACCAGTTGGGCGCTAGACAGGGTGCCGGTGCGGTGTACCTCAGCGCTCATCATCCGGACATCATGCGTTTTCTCGACACCAAGCGCGAGAATGCGGATGAGAAGATTCGCATCAAATCTTTGGCTCTTGGAGTAGTGATTCCCGACATTACATTCGAACTGGCGAAGAGACACGAACGTATGGCCCTGTTCAGCCCATATGACGTCGAACGCGTCATAGGCAGACCCTTCGCCGATGTTTCCATCAGTGAAAACTACCGGAATATGGTGGACGATGAACGCATCGGAAAAACCTACATTGACGCACGAGAGTTCTTCATGACTTTGGCCGAATTGCAATTCGAATCCGGATACCCGTATATGGTATTCGAAGATACTGTGAACCGAGCCAACCCGATCGACGGGCGAATCGCCATGAGCAACCTGTGCTCGGAAATCCTCCAAGTGCAGGAGCCAAGCACCTATCATGAGGATCTGTCCTACGATACGTGGGACGTGACGTGTCCTGCAATCTTGGATCGCTCAACATCGCCAAAGCGATGGACGGTGATTTGGGACGAACTGTGGAACGTGCGATTCGCGCACTGACCTCAGTGTCGGAACATACGGACATAGCGTGTGTGCCATCCATCCGACGCGCCAACGACGAAGGCCATGCCATCGGATTGGGACAGATGAACCTCCATGGATTCCTTGCCAGAGAATCGATCATGTACGGTTCGCCGGAAGCCCTCGACTTCACCGACATGTACTTCATGACCGTTGCCTACCATGCCTACCGTGCCTCGCATGATCTCGCAGTCGAACGCGGGACACGGTTTAGAGGCTTCGAACGGTCTGCCTATGCGAAGCCTGCCGGCGCAGGCAACTATTTCGACAAATACACGGACGGCGAGCGATCGCTGGTGCCGAAGACCGGAAAAGTCGCGTCGCTGTTCGCACAACGTGGCATCCATATCCCCGACGAGGATGATTGGCGGCGTCTGCGTGACGACATCATGCGTGACGGTATCTTCAACCAATATCTACAGGCCGTGCCGCCCACGGGGTCAATTTCGTACATCAATCATTCCACGAGTTCCATCCATCCTATCGCCTCGAAGATTGAGATTCGCAAGGAAGGCAAGATTGGACGGATCTACTATCCGGCTCCCTATATGACCAACGACAATCTCCAGTATTTCGCGGATGCGTACGAAATCGGATGGAAGGCCATTGTCGATACGTATGCCGAGGCAACACGGCATGTCGATCAGGGTCTGTCGTTGACCTTGTTCTTTCCCGATACGGCGACTACCCGAGATTTGAACAAGGCGCAGATTTATGCGTGGCGCAAAGGCATCAAAACGCTGTATTACATCCGCATTCGTCAGCAGGCGTTGTCTGGCACCGAAGTGCAAGGCTGCGTCAGCTGCATGTTGTGAAACTCTTGGCTTGAAAGGAAAAGGCATGTCTCGTTTGGTTTACCGCGCGATGCTTCGTCTGACGGCTCCGGACGAATACAGGCGCTATACGGCCGCGACAATAAGACGACGATCAGAAAGGACGACCATCATGGCACCGATATCCGTACCTCGGCAGAGAATTAAGCTCATTGACCGCGTGAGCGCCATCAACTGGAACAAACTCGAGGATGAAAAGGACCTTGAAGTATGGGACAGGCTGACCGGCAATTTTTGGCTGCCGGAAAAAGTGCCAGTCTCCAATGATCTGCCCGTTTGGCGCGGAATGAGCGAGGCCGAACATACGTTGACCATGCGCGTATTCACCGGCCTCACCTTGCTTGACACTATCCAGGGAACCGTTGGCGCGGTCAGCCTCATACCTGATGCGCTTACCCCGCATGAGGAAGCCGTTTATACGAACATCGCGTTCATGGAATCAGTGCACGCCAAAAGCTATTCCTCGATTTTTTCCACCTTGTGCTCCACCCGACAGATCGACGAAGCGTTCTCTTGGAGCGAAGAGAACGAGTATCTGCAAAGAAAAGCGCGCATCGTGCTCGACTATTACGAGGGGGACAGTCCACTCAAACGCAAAGTGGCCTCCACGCTGCTGGAATCGTTCCTGTTCTACTCAGGCTTCTATCTACCGATGTATTTCTCCGCGCACGCCAAACTCACCAACACCGCCGACGTGATCCGTTTGATCATCCGCATGAAGCCGTGCATGGTTATTACATCGGATACAAATATCAAAAAGGGCTCGAGCGGGTCGGCGAGGACAAACGCAGTGAACTGCGCGACTACACCTACGACCTGCTCAACGAGTTGTATGACAACGAGGTGGAGTACACGCGCAGCCTCTACGAGCCTGTCGGATTGACGCAGGATGTCGAAAAGTTCCTGCGATACAACGGCAACAAGGCGTTAATGAACCTCGGATATCCAGCGCTTTTTCCACAAGAGATCTGCGACGTGAACCCGTCGATCCTTGCTGCGTTAAGTCCGAATGCGACGAGAACCATGACTTCTTCTCCGGTTCGGGAAGCTCGTACGTGATGGGCAAATCAGTCGAGACCGACGACGATGACTGGGATTTCTGACTGTATCCCAGACAACCCCGAGGAAAGCAGCTATTGGAAACCGTCACGGGCGAGTTCGCGTCGGATCATCCACGCAGATATCTGCCCGTGACGCTGTCAGGACAGGCACGGATCGTTTCCGGTGTTCCCTCGCATACGATGCGACCGCCGGACATGCCTCCGTCCGGACCCATGTCGATGAGATAATCCGCATTCGCGATTACATCAAGATCATGTTCGATTACTACAACTGTCGCCCCAGAAGCCACCAACGAGTCGAACACGCGTAGTAATACCAGCACATCCAACGGGTGTAGCCCGATCGTAGGCTCGTCGAACACGAATACCGAACCGGACTGTCCGCGTCCCATTTCGCTGGCCAGCTTCAGCCGTTGCGCTTCGCCGCCTGATAACGCAGGAGTCGGCTCGCCAAGTGTCAGATACCCCAGGCCAAGCTCATGCAGTGTGGCCAGTTTCGATCGAACGGGACGTAGGAAATCCAATAGAGGCATCATCTCGTCGACGCTTAGCAACATCAATTCCGGCAGTGAACGGGCGACGCTGTCCGCGCAAACCAATCGAATGTCATCGGCGGTCTGTGCATACCGCGTCCCATGGCAATCGGGACACGTGACGTCAACATCGGGCAGGAACTGCACGTCCAACGAAATGGTACCGGTTCCATCGCAAGTGGAGCAGCGCAACTTGCCCGTGTTGTATGAGAATGCGCCAGGTTTGAGATTCTTCTTATGGGCATCGGAAGTCTTCGCAAACGCACGACGCAGATCATCGTGAACACCACAATACGTCGCCACGGTCGAACGGATGTTTGCTCCAATGGGCGTGGCATCGATCAGTTCCACTTTCGAAATGCCATCCGCGTCAATCAGACGAATCGAGCTTGGGAAAACGGTACCATCAACGGCCGAGCGCAACGCAGGGACCAGTGTCTCCAACACCATCGTCGTCTTACCGGAACCCGACACGCCAGACACCACAGTGAGACGCCTCGCGGAATGTCCACCAATAACGGATGCACCGTATGCACGGTATTCGTCTCCAAATGAATCCGACCCTTGGCGAACATCGCATCTAAGTCAATCTGCGGCCGCACCCGCTCGTGTATTTTGCCACCATCACGCAGAAAAGGCGCTATCTGAGAACCAGGTGCCGTCACAACATCCACCACCGAACCCTGAGCGATCACATGACCGCCTTCGGCACCAGCCGTCGGACCCATCTCCACCAAATGATCCATCGCGGCAAGCACACGGGTATCATGATCGACCACAACCACCGAATTGCCGTCAGCCACCAAATCGCGCATCACGCCCAACAGTCCATCCACATTCGCCGGATGCAATCCGATAGACGGTTCATCAGCACATACAGCACGCCTGTAGTGCGGTTACGCACCGAACGGGCCAACTGCACACGTTGGCGCTCGCCGGTGGACAGTGTCGCACCTGCGCGGTCAAGCGACAAATAGCATAATCCGAGTTCCACGAGCCGCTCGGCCGTATCCTCGAACGATTCGCAGATGGCTGTGGCCATCGCACGCATCTCCTGCGGCAATGACTTAGGTACTGAATGCACCCAACGTATCGTTTCGTCAAGTGTCATCGCCGTGGCTTGTGCCAGATCAATACCGAGAATCTGCGGTTGACGAGCCTGCTGTGAAAGCCTCGTACCGAAACAATCCGGACATGGTTTCTCGCTGAGGAATCTCGACACGCGTTTGATACCCTTCTCATCCTTGGCTTTGGCGAGCGCGTTCTCCACGGTATACACGGCGTTGAAGTACGTGAAGTCAAGTTCGGCGAAATCATTGCCTTTCTTCGGTTTGTATAGAATATGTTTCTTGACGGCCGGGCCGTTGAACACGATGTCCCGCTCGGCGTCGGTCAGCTGGTTGAATGGAATGTTCGTGCGCACTCCCATCGCGCCGCACACCTGCTTCATCAGATCCCACATCAACGATCCCCATGGTAATACTGCGCCGTCGTCGATGCTTTTGGTCTCGTCTGGCACCAGGGAAGCACGGTCGACGATTCGCACGATACCTGTTCCGGAGCAGGTCGGGCATGCGCCGGCGGAATTGAACGACAGCTGTTCGGCGGATGGTGGATGCATGAGTTGGTTGCAGGATGCGCATCGTATAGGCAACTCGGCCGCCACGTTCATTGTGGGACGGTTGCGTACGCCACAATGCTCGCAGACATGTGAGGCGCAACGGGAGAACAACAGACGCAGACTGTTGAGCAACTCCGTCATCGTGCCGAACGTGGATCGCACGCCGGGCACTGAAGGTCTTTGATGGAGGGCGAGAGCCGCAGGCACATGACGTATGTCACTACCTGCGCTCGACTCGCTTGGGTGAGACGTCGCCTGGTATACGTCGACAAAGCCTCCAGATAGCGTCGGGATCCTTCAGCGTATAGCACACCTAAAGCGAGAGAGCTCTTTCCGGACCCGGAGATACCGGCGATACCGACTAATTCGTTCAACGGAATGTCGACGTCGACGCTCTTGAGATTATGTACGCAGGCACCGCGCACTTCGATGTGGGACGGTGGGAAAGCTCTAGATGATTGTTCCATACCTGCTACAGTACCTGTGTGACGGAAAAACACGTGGGCAGGGGAGCCTTATCCGTCATGGTATTGCGGCATGTGGTATTTGATCCATATATTCGACCGCAACGGAGGGGATGTCATTGTTTTCATGGCTGTCGTCAGTGTGCGTGAATCAGAAGGTGATGCGGTGGAATACGGAGAAATGGATTGGGAAAGGAAGAAATCATGTACATCGTATATACCAATGGAAAGAAGTTCGCCGAGGAACAGGACCGGAGTCTGTTCCTCGGCGTGGAGCGGGTTGCGGGCGAATGCCCAGAACATCCGCGTAAGGCGTTGATAGGCTTGTCCGCCGTGTCAGCGTGATGACAAGGCGTTGGCGCTCTTGCCTTTCGTGGCGAGCGTCACGGCGATGATAGACACGAGAGCGACAGCGTACAGTACGGTGATGATCGGAATCAGCGCGCTGTATCGGTGGGCCGCATCCGTCGTATGAGAGACGACGAAGGACGCCAGCTGGTTGCCGGACAATCCGGCGAACGCCCACGCGCTCAAAGCCAGGCCGTGCACGGTGGACACTGACTTCATACCAAAGTGCTGCTCAAGCAGCACCGGCAGCGTGGAGAAGCCGCCGCCATAGCCGGCGTTGATGAGGAACAGCATCGTCACAATCAGCCATAGGGTGCCGTTGTCAATCGAATGCGTGAAGATCTGCAACGCGCACACCGCGATGGACATGATGAAAATCACCAGATATGCGGTTTCACGGCGCTTGCAGTGGTCGGACAGTGCGGAGAACCCGATACGTCCGGCAGCATTGAACACGGCATCGACGGCCAGGATGACGCTGATGCTTCCCGCAATGGCCGTGGCCAGCTGTGTCGCGTTCAGCGACGCGTACTTTGGAAGGATGGACAGCGCATCATGCAGGATGTCCTTCTCTTGGGAGATCAATGCCAGACCGCAGGTGATGTTGAGGTAGAAGGCCAGCCAAATCGCCCAGAACACCGGTTTTCTCATGATGTCGCGACGGCGGATGCGGGCCTGTTCGGAATACACGTATCCGGCTGGACGCTTGATTAGTGCGAAGCCGATCAGCATCATTACCGCGTATACGACGGCAAGAACATAGGACATGGGCGCCAGACCAATCGTGGAGACCAGCCACTGCATGACCGGCTTGCAATGGCCTTGGCCAGACCGAATCCCGCGACGGCGATGCCGGTGGCGAGACCCTTGTTGTCAGCGAACCACAGCATCAGGTTCTTCACCGGCGTCAGATAGCCGACGCCCAACCCGATACCCATGATCACGCCATAGAAGATGAACACGCGGGGAGCCATCCCGCCGCAATACTGGCTCCGGTACCGGCGAACCCACAGACGAAGCAGACCGTCGAGATCAAAGCCGATTTCTTGATGTCCTTTTCGACGAAGGGTCCAAGGAAGGCGGCCGACATGCCAAGAAAGAAGATGGCAAGCGAGAATCCCCATTCCACAATGCCCGGGGCCACATGCATCTGATCGGCGATCAGCTGTTTGAACACGCTCCAGCAGTATACGGTGCCGATTGAGATATGAATGAGCAACGCCGGAATAACAGCGCTCACCCAACGGTTTCCCCCATGTTGTTGATTGACCATGTAATATTCGTTCCTCTCTGTTGTTTGTTCGCTCTGCGACGAACAAACAACAAGATAATGGTGGAGTATTCCATGGCCTTGAGCGTGCCGGGAGGTGACAGGAGTGGGTAAGCCGTTGATTTCATTGGTTTTCCAACAAATGAACATTGCGTATGTTCACTTTGGGGATAAACATGAGGAAAATCTCATGTGAGTCTTGACACAGTTTTCATGGCTCACAATTCGAATGCGCGTTTGATGAAGGCGTTGACGGTGTTCCAATACAGTTCGGGATCCACGACGGATGCTTCCATATGGCGTGCGTCGGGAACCATGAGCTTTTCCCGATCGATGCTCGAGCACGCTTCGTAATTGATCTTGAGGAAACGTGAGCTCACGATGTCGTCCTGTTCGCCATGAATGAACAGCATCGGAATGACGGTATGTCTGAGCGACTGCAGACAGGTGGCTTCCGAAAAATCGTACCCTGCATAATGTTTGCAGAACAATCCCGTGGCATCCACGCATGCCGCGGCAAGCGGTTTCAGCAGATGCGACGAATGCCGAAGGTTGTCGATGAACACCATGCGTGCAGACGTGTAGCCGCTATCGACGATCGCGGACACCACATTGCGCGGCAGACGCGGGTCTCCCGTCGTCATCATCACCGTTGCCGCGCCCATCGAACCGCCATACAGCAGGATACGGGCGTCGGCGTCACTCGACACGATAAGGTCGATCCAATTCAGTAGATCATTGCGTTCAAGCCAGCCCATGCCGACGTACCGTCCCTCGCTCAGGTCTTGGGCGCGCTGCGACGGAACCAATACGGTGAATCCCATGCGGGCGTAACGATGTGCCCATTTTGCGGTTTCCTCCGGCACGCCGGTATAGCCATGCATGCAGATCGCGTACAGGTGTGGTTTCGGCGCAGTGCAATCCGGATCGAACAGCCATCCATGCAGTCGAAGTCCATCATCGCTGGTAATCGTCACCGGCTGTTTGGCTTGCGAGAACCATTCTCCTGCTTCCTTTGCCTCACCCTGCTGAAGTTTCTCGATACGTTCCGGAGCAATCAGCGATTGATGGAAAACGGAACGTTTCCATTGCGTATCGATGCAGAAATGGAACAGGTATTTCGCAGTCGCAGCCAACGATGCGATACAGGCAGCCGCCACGGCTCCCGTGGCGATGCAAATATCACGAACGATTGTGCCATTGTCATGCTTCATTGCTGTCTCGATTCCTTGCGATTGACGGATTGTTCACAATTACTATCGATTGTACGTGCATACGGCGTTTTCGCGTGCTTTGACGGATTTTTCCATTTTTGATTTGTGACGTTTTCCGATGATGTCCGTCCCTGCCGTATACTGGTTGAATGTTGTCTTGGCGAGGGAAGCGTATGGCTTCCGTTATCGACTCGGCGTGTGATTCACAACTCCTTGCAGGAGCTCTTTCCACGGCTCGTTGATGCGCCGAAACAGAATGAACGAATACAACAAGGAGAAATAGCCCATGGCTACCACCATTACCCTCGAAGGTGCTGCCCGTACCGAGTTCGGCAAGGGCGCTGCCCGCCGCATGCGCGTTGCTAACCTCATTCCGGCCACTGTGTACGCAGGCGGCGAAGAGCCGGTCTTCGTGCAGCTGCCGATGAAGGAGACCACCCTGTCCCTGCGCCACACCAACGCTCTGTTCACCATCAAGTACGGTGAAGAGACCAAGATGGCCGTCGTCAAGGACGTTCAGCGCAACCCGGTGAAGCGCATCGTCGAGCACGTTGACTTCTATGAGGTCAAGGCCGGCGAGAAGATCGACGTCGAGGTGCCGGTGTCGTTGAGGGCACCCCGAAGGGCGCTGCCGTCGCATTCGTCGACATTCAGGAGCTCAAGGTTCGCGCTGATGTCGCCAACCTGCCGGAGAAGATCGTGGTCAACGTTGACGGCCTGACCGACGGTTCCAAGGTCTTCGCCAAGGACGTCGTGCTGCCGGAAGGCGTTGTGCTCGACGTTGAGGATCCGGAAGAGTCCGTCGTCACCGTCGAGGTGCCGGAAGACGCTGCCGGTGAGGCTGCTCCGGTCGAAGCCGCTCCGGCTGCCGACGCTGAGTGAGCTCAGCTAGCTTAAGGAAGCAAACTTCCATCTTACGGTTTTGAAAAACCGTAAAAGATGATGAAAAGCCCATGTGCTCAGACGCACATGGGCTTTTTCGTACCCCGCAACATCCGTTCTATGAGCTGGAAGGCATACGAAACTGACGGCGAATCCTGCATTTCTTACGCAATATTGGTATAACGGGTGGATACGGCTATACTCGCCTATACGTTCAGTGAACCCGTATGGCACTGTCGGGTGCGAGGGGAACGTTTGCGTACTGCCGGAGACGGACTGCGTGACGATCCGTTTTCCCGGCAGCCATCCTGATGCCGCACATTAATGGACTATATCGAGAATCATCATTTGACGGTGGTAGGCTTCCCACGTGAGATCACACTGATCGACAATGGTCTGACGCAGGATTCCGGCAAATACGTGACGTGCATCAGCATTCCAATCGAATAACGACTAGTATGACTGACGGTGCACGGAAACAATGCACGAGAGACAAAGTGAGACGGTGCGGAAGAGAGAAACATTTGAATAAGCGTATTATTCGGCTTGATGTGGTGATGGTGGTATTCCTTGGCGGATGCGTCGGCACGGGACTGCGGTATGCGAGCTCGTTCATTGCGGACGTGGGCAGCTTTCACGTCGGCACATTCGCAGCTAATATGGTGGCCTGCTTTGTATATGCGGCGCTTTCCGCATGGCTGGGATCTTCCAGTCTGTTGAAAGGCCGTGCAAAAGAATACGTGAATCGTGGATTCGGCATGGGCATGTGCGGAGGCCTTTCCACCATGTCCACGCTCGCATTGGAAGAATTCATGATGATTGACGATCACGCGATTCCCAGCGTCCTCACCTATTGCTGCGCAACGTTCATTGTCGGTTTTGCGCTCGCCTATGCCGGTGCCTTATGCGGTTCGTGGTTGGCGGAACGAAACAAAGACGAACATGCTGACAAGGAGGCGATCCGATGAGCGTAATGCTTGCGATCGGCGTATGCGCATGCGGTGGCGTTGGCGCGGCCGCGCGCTATATCTGCGATTCGTATATCAAGGCATTGTGGCGCAAAACGTTCCCGCTTTCGACGTTTGCCATCAATGTTGTGGCCGGTCTGCTTGCCGGCTTGGTGGCGGGATTGTTCGCGGCGAACACCATAAGCCCCGACTGCCGCCTACTGCTCGCAACAGGATTTCTTGGTGGTTTCTCAACGTTCTCAACTATGATGAACGAGACGGTTACGCTCCTGCGCAATGGGAAAATCGCTTGTTTCATCGGTTATGCTCTGGCTTCGATCGTCGTGCCTGTCATGGCCGTTGCGTGCGGTTACTGGCTGGCCTGAGCCAACGTAAACGTGATTCCAAAATCATGTCCCAATGCAGAGACTGGCTTAAGTCCGCGCGTAACATGCAGCTACGCTCGGGGCTATGGAAATCACGTATACCGATGAAAAGAAGTTCACCAAAGAACAGACGCAGCAACTGTTCCGGTCCGTCGGATGGGTGTCGGGTGAATATCCGGAACGTCTGCACAAGGCTCTGATGGGATCGTCCACCGTGTTCAGCGCATGGGACGGCGACCGCTTGGTGGGCTTGGTGCGCGTGCTCGATGACACTGAGATGGTGGCTTACATGCATTACGTGCTGGTCGATCCGGAATATCAGGGTCATGGCATCGCAGGCCACTTGGTGGGCATGGTCAAAGAGAGATACCGCGACTACCTTTATATTGAAGTCATGCCGGAAGAAAGCAAGAACGCCACCTTCTATCAGAAGCACGGCTTCTCAATCATGGAAGACGGCGTGGCCATGCAGATCCGCAATCCGGGAGAACGCCGCTGAAACAAGCATCGTGACGCCAACAATCTTATTGCCCCCGTCTAATGACGGGGGTATTGCTTTTTCGAGTATCCGCCAATACATTGGAGGGTTGGGCGGAGCATTTGGTCATTTTCGTACCCCCTATGTGGTCTTTTTCCAGCAAGTTCTGCCATATATAGGCGAGATGTCCCCGGTCAAGTTCACAAATCTGCCATATGTAGCGCGGATACGTGCATAGGGGGGCGTCTTGTCGATGCTGCCCGCGGATGGCGGGCAGAGGTTGCGCCGCTGTGCTGTTTCCGGGGTAAAGGAAGTTGATGCACCATGGCAGTTAACAGCAGTTCCCTAGGCCTCCTGACAGTGCCCAACCCTGGGAGCTCTTGTTAGCCGAACGAAGCTGCGGTGGGTGCCGACCGGCGTGAGGGCGGCAACTTTTTCGCAGGATGTTTCTTCCTATCTCATATCGCGAACGCTTGTAATCGAAAGAGATTATGATGTGGGAAAGTTACTAACCAGAACCGGTGCCACAAGCACTGGAATACCAACAACCGCTGGCCGCTTTCGGGCGGCTGCAACAAGAAGAAGTAAAGAATGACTGAACAGAATCATCACGATCCGGCAGAGCTTGACAAGCTCACCGAGAAGTTCACCGTGCTCCCGAACGAAAACCCGGCATCCGACGCCAAACGTGCCGAACTCATCGACAAGCCGGCATTCGGTCAGGTCTTCTCCGACAACATGGCCCACATGACTTGGACCAAGGGCGAAGGCTGGGGAGACCGCCGCATCGAGCCGTATGCGCCGCTGAAGATGGATCCGGGCGCATCCGTTCTGCACTACGCTCAGGAATGCTTCGAAGGTCTGAAGGCCTACCGTCATGCCGATGGTTCCACCTGGCTGTTCCGTCCGGATGCGAACGCCGAGCGTTTCCAGAACTCTGCCAAGCGTCTGTACCTGCCGGAACTGCCGATCGACGATTTCATCGGTTCCGTGGCTGCCCTCGTCAAGCGTGACGTGAACTGGGTTCCGACCCGCCGCGAGTACACCCTGTACATGCGTCCGTTCATGTTCGCTTCCGAGCCGTTCCTCGGCGTGCGTGCTCCGCAGGAAGTGGACTACTGCGTGATCGCATCTCCGTCCGGCCCGTACTTCCCAGGCGGCGTGAAGCCGGTCAGCATCTGGGTTGAAGACAAGTGGTTCCGCACCGGCCCTGGCGGCACCGGCTTCGCCAAGTGCGGTGGCAACTACGCCGCATCCCTGCTGGGCGAATACACCGGCATCGACCACGGCTGCGAGCAGGTCTGCTTCGTCGACGCCGCTACCAAGACCTACCTCGAGGAGCTTGGCGGCATGAACATGATGGTCGTGCACAAGGACGGCCACGTGGAGACCCCGTCTCTGACCGGCAACATTCTGCCGGGCGTGACCCGTCGCTCCCTGATTCAGCTCATCCAGGACAACGGCCACGACGTGGTCGAAACCATGATCGCTCTGGACCAGTTGCTCGAAGACATCAAGTCCGGCGAAGTCACCGAGGTGTTCGCTTGCGGTACCGCAGCCATCATCACCCCGATCGGTCGTTTCAAGTCCGAGAAGTTCGACGTGACCGTTGCCGACGGCAACTCCGGCGAATTCACCGTGAACCTGCGCAACCAGCTGCTGGGCATCCAGCTTGGCGAGATCGAGGATCCGCACAACTGGATGTGGAAGGTCTGCTGATTTCTCGCGACTGACTTTTATGGGTTCTGACCCCGCGTGAGGCGGAACATATATTGCTCGACACACTCAAGGCCGTTCGGCCAAGCCTACGGTCGAGCAACACATGTTCCGTCCTCACGCTTTGTCTGTGTACGATGGGAAGTCGCGAAATCCGAAAGTGAGGGAAGGGAAAGGGAAGCATGCCGGTGGCGTTGGAAAGTAATGCCTTCTTCTGGGGGATTGAGTATTTGGCGACGTTCTGCTGCGGCATGTGCGGCGGACTCGCTGCCGTGCGCAAAGGCTACGACATTTTCGCGATTCTCGTCACCACATGGCTCACCGCACTGGGCGGAGGCATTATCCGTGACTTGCTGTTGGGTATTTCGCCACCAGTCGGCGTATCAGACAAGGGTTTGGTGATCGTCGCGCTGCTCGCTTCGGTGGCTGTAGCGGTGTGCCATCCCGAAATCAACAAGCTCAAATGGTCCATGCTGTCGTTGGACGCTCTGGCATTGGGATTGTATGCGGTCAACGGTACCAGCAAAGCATGATGTACCACACGTCAGGCATGACCGCGGTTTTTCTCGGCATGTTCACCGCGCTTGGAGGTGGCCTGATTCGAGACATGCTCATCAACGAAGTGCCGATGGTGATTCGTGACAAACATTGGTATGCGGTTCCATCTGCCGTGGGGTGCGTACTGACGGTGCTTGTCTGCAAAGGCGTGGACGCTGGAATCGTCAGTTTTCCAGCCGAAGTGGTGCTTGATCTGCTGATCGTCGCATTGATGGTCAGCATGCGATTGGTATCGGTGATTTTCGATATTCAGCTTCCGGGAGCGCTGGTGCGTCATAATACGTATCTGCCAAGTGAAGCGAAATATCTGAAACGACCGGTTATTCATTCTGATAAGGATTCCGACAAACGCAAGTACGGCAAGCGCAAGTAGCAGAGAAAAATGGTAGTGTATCAATCGACGATGCAATCTGCGCAACAAAAAAATCCCGCAGGAAAAACCTGCGGGATTTTCGTTAGCTGTGAGCTTCTAAAACTCAGAGAGCGTTGATGGCCACGGCAAGACCGGACTTGCGGTTAGCAGCCTGGTTCTTGTGGATCACGCCAGCGCCAGCAGCCTTGTCGAGCTTCTGAGCTGCGACCTTGTAGGCGGCTTCTGCTGCGGACTTATCGCCGGCGGCGATAGCTTCACGGGTGGCGCGAACGGCAGTCTTCAGGCTGGACTTCACGGCCACGTTGCGCTTGTGGGCCTTCTCGTTGGTGAGAACGCGCTTCTTCTGCGACTTGATGTTTGCCACTATTTCTCCAAACGACGTTTTCTATAAGGACATACAAACGATGATGATAACATGGCGCGCGGATAAATTGCCAACGGGCTTAGGAGTGTCGCGACTCACCATGCCGATACTAGCGGTTAGAATCGTTTGCGTCGAATATTTCAAGAGGAGGATGGCGTGGGCCAGCAGCATAACCAGCCCGGTTTCACCGATCAGTCGTTGATTCGCAATTTCTGCATCATCGCGCATATCGATCACGGCAAGTCCACGGTGGCAGACCGTATTCTGCAGCTCAGCGGCATCGTGCCCGAACGTGAGATGCGTGATCGTTTCCTGGATCGTATGGATATTGAGCAGGAGCGTGGCATCACCATCAAATCGCAGGCTGTGCGCGTGCCGTGGACGTTCGACGGCACCGAATATACCCTCGGCATGATCGACACTCCAGGCCACGTCGATTTCACTTATGAGGTTTCCCGCGCTCTCGCCGCATGCGAAGGCGCAGTGCTGCTCGTCGACGCGACGCAGGGCATCGAAGCGCAGACCCTGTCGAACCTGTATATGGCCATCGACCATGATCTGGCCATCATCCTGTACTGAACAAAATCGATCTTCCCAGCGCGGAACCAGACAAGCATGCCGAGGAAATCGCAGGCCTGATCGGCTGCGATCCTTCCGAAGTGCTGCGCGTGTCCGGCAAAACCGGCGAAGGCGTGGCCGAACTGCTCGACCGCATTGTTGCCGACGTTCCTGCACCAACCGGCGATCCGGAAGCTCCCGCGCGTGCGCTGATCTTCGACTCCGTCTACGACTCCTACCGCGGCATCGTCACCTACATTCGTATGGTCGATGGCGAGTTGCGTTCCCGTGAGAAACTGCACATGATGGTATTGGCATGACCCATGATCCGATTGAAATCGGCGTGATCAGCCAGACATGATGCCTACAAAGGCGCTTGGTGCGGGTGAGGTCGGTTATGTTATCACCGGCGCGAAAGACGTCAGCCAGTCCAAGGTGGGCGACACCATCACTTCCGCGCTCAAGCCTGCGGCCGATCCGCTCGAAGGCTATCGTGACCCGCAGCCCATGGTCTACGCTGGCCTGTTCCCAATCGACAACGCGCAGTATCCGGAACTTCGTGAGGCGCTCGATAAGCTCAAGCTCAACGACGCGGCCCTGATTTATGAGCCGGAAACGTCCGTGGCGTTGGGCTTCGGTTTCCGCTGCGGCTTCCTTGGCCTGCTGCATATGGAAATCGTGACTGAACGACTGAGCCGCGAATTCGATCTCGACTTGATCTCCACCGCACCGAACGTGCCATACGAGGTCACCGCGGAAGACAATTCCGTGCATCGTGTGACCAATCCGAGCGAATTCCCCGACGGCAAGATCAAGCAGATCGTCGAACCGATGGTTGCCGCCGACATCATCACGCCGAAGGAATTCATCGCGCCGTCATGGACCTGTGCCAGGACCATCGTGGCCAAATGGGCACCATGGAATACATTTCCGCCGACCGTGTGGAAATGCATTATCGAATTCCGCTGGCCGAAATCGTATTCGACTTCTTCGACCAGTTGAAGAGCCGCACCAAGGGTTACGCGTCGCTGGACTACCATGAGGACGGCGAACAGTCCGCCGATCTGGTGAAGGTTGACATTCTCATCCAGGGCGAGAAGGTCGATGCGTTCAGCGCCATCGTGCATAAGGATAAGGCGTATTCCTACGGTGTGATGATGACGAAGAAGCTGCGTGAGCTCATCCCTCGCCAGCAGTTCGAAATCCCGATTCAGGCCGCCATCGCTCCCGCATCATCGCGCGCGAGAACATTCGCGCCTTGCGTAAGGACGTGCTTGCCAAGTGCTATGGCGGCGACATTTCCCGTAAGCGCAAGCTGCTCGAAAAGCAGAAGGCCGGCAAGAAACGCATGAAGATGCTCGGCCATGTCGAGGTGCCGCAGGAGGCGTTCATCGCCGCATTGTCGACCGGAGATGCCGGCAATGACCGTGATACCAAAGACAAGATTCGTGCAGCCCAGAAGACCGAAGGCTGATGTTCGAAGTCTACATTCACGTACCGTTCTGCATGCGTCGCTGTGGGTACTGTGATTTCAACACGTATACCGCCGTTGATATGGGAGCGGGCGCATCGCGCGGCAACTACGCCAACATGGTGATTCGAGAAATGTCGATCGTTCGCGATTGGCAGAGCGCGCACGGCATTGACGAACCGGAAGCGGCCACCGTCTTCTTCGGCGGTGGCACGCCCACGATTCTGAAAGCCTCGGATCTGGTGGCTATGTTGAATGCAGTGCGCGATACGTGGAGCATTGCCGAGAATGCGGAAATCACCACCGAAGCGAATCCGGACACGGTGAACGCCGATTATGTGAAGGAACTCGCGGACGGCGGCTTCAACCGTATTTCCTTCGGTATGCAGTCGGCCGTGCCAAGCGTGCTGAAAACTTTGGACCGTACATACCCCAGCCAATGTTGCGGCAGGGGTTGCGGCCGCGAATGCCGCAGGCATGCGATCCAGCGTCGATTTGATCTACGGCGCACCGGGGGAGAGCCTTGACGATTGGAGGACTTCCGTACGCACGGCGATTGATTTAGGCGTCAACCATATTTCGGCATATGCGTTGACGGTTGCTCCGAATACGAAAATGGGCCGTCAGATCGCTGCGGGAACATTGCCCACACCCGATGACGACGATGAGGCAACCAAATATGAGATCGCCGACGATCTGTTGGGCGCGGCCGGTCTTGAATGGTACGAGATCAGCAATTGGGCACGCCCCGGCTATGAATCGCAACATAATCTTGGCTACTGGCGCAATGTCGACTGGGCCGGACTCGGACCGGGTGCGCACAGCATTATGGCAATGTGCTGGGTGTCGAACAGTCTGCGCCGGAGGAAAAAACCGAAACAGTCAAAACTTCGGGTTTGCGCAGCTGGGATATCGCACATCCACGCATGTGGGGGCAGGCTATCAACGCCGGCGATGTGCCATGGTCGGGAAGTGAACGAATCTCCAAAGAGGAGAATCTCGAAGAAATCATCATGCTTGGCCTGCGCATGCGTGAAGGCTTGATTTGAGCCGCCTTGGAAACACGGCTGATATGGCTCGCATCCAACCCATGGAAGACGAAGGTCTTATCGTGATCCGTGACGGACGTGTGATTCCAACCCGAACCGGACGCCTGCTCAACGACACCATCATCGAGCGTTTCTTCGACGCCTGTTCGTTGTGATGCCGATAATCCTCTGACGAATTGGTTTTAGATGGCCCATCTTGGTATGGGCGGATACAGTGTGCAGATTGAAACGGGCCTCGGATGCAGGTTGTTGCATTCGAGCCGATGGCATAGCGCCTCGAACGAGGCTGTCGCCGGATGTTCACAATCAGCGCATCGTGAGTCCGCCATCGACATGCAATGTCTGTCCGGTGATGAAACGCGCATCCTCACCCACCAGCATCGCTACGCCCCCTGCGATGTCGTCGGCAGTGGCGAGCCGTCCCAAAGGCGTCTGTTCGATGATATGTTCGCGAATATCTTCAGTAGTGGCGCGGCTTGAATCCGTGCTACGGTCAGACCTGCGGCGATGGCATTCACCGTGATGCCCCACGCGCCGGCTTCCTGCGCCAGCGAGCGTGTGAGCCGATGAGTGCGCCTTTGGCGGCTATGTAGTCGTGGTAGGGGACGATGGGGCTGTCGACGAGGTTGCTGGAGATGTTGACGATACGTCCCATGATTGGCGTCGCATGTATGGCAGTGTGGCTGTGCAGGTGTTGTAGGTGCCTTTGAGGCATCCTTCGAGCTGGATTGCATAGTCGTTCCAGTCGGTGTTGTCGAAGGTACTGCGGTTGCGCGGGTCGAACGAGTAGTGACTGAGTGCGTTGTTGATGAGGATGTCGATGCTGCCGAAAGTGTTGGCCGTGGTTTGCGTGAGTTCGTTGACTTGGTCTGGGTCGGTCACGTCTGCCTTGCATACGATGATGCGTCCTAGCGCTGCGGCGTCGTGTTCGATATGTTGCGCGGTCTGTTGCGCGCGTTCGTTGTTGCTTAGGTAGTCGATGGTCACGTTGGCGCCGAGTTGCGCGAGTCTTAGTGCGATTGCGGCGCCGATGCCTCGGCTTGCTCCGGTGACGATGGCTGTTTTGCCGGTGAGCGGTCGACTTGTGGGTTGCTGGTTCATGGGGTTTCCTTGGGATTATTCGTAGTCGATGTCGAAGGTGTCGGAATAACGGTCGGTGTTGCGTTCGATATCGACGGCTCTGACAAGATCGAGGATGTTGAATCCGCCATCGTGGTGCCATCCGGATTTCGCACGGTTCATTTCGCCGATGGGACAGATGCGATCGATGCCGTATTCGCCCACGTGCTGCGCAAGCGTGAACAGTCTGGATGAGCTGGCGGCGATCGCGCAGGTTTGCAGCCAAACGCGATATGGTTTCAACGTTGGCAGCGCGTTTTCGAGCTGGTCCACGGCGACGAGGTTGATGGTGCGGTTGAGTGGGGTCGCCAATGAGGTGAGACTGTCGGTATTGGGGAAGTAGAGTACGGTCCAGTTGGTGCCTTGCGGCGATTCGATGACGAACGGCGCCTGTAGGTTGCTTTGGGCCACGGAACCGTCTGATGCCGGTGCCGCCATGAACAGCGCCTTCATTTCGGTTTCTGAACGCGCTCTGCGTATGGCGAGCGATTCTTCATCGGAGGGGTGGATCTTGGATATTTGTGCTGCTGCGAGTCGAGTTCGCGGGCAAGCAGTTCGGCGGTTTGCGCGGGGGAGATGGCTCCGCCTCGTTCCACGAAGATGGTTTGCGGCGCCAAACAGCTTTGTTGGTCGTAGGTGGCCACGTCCACGGCCATGCGGTGCACGGTCTGCACATGCGTGTCCGCGCGCAATGCTTCGCGGCCAATCAGTGAGAAGCCAATGCGAGCACCATAGCTGAGGAACGGTTTGCCGGCGCCGACACGTGGACGGATGGCTTCGGTGGTGTGCGAAGAACCGTAGGCGATCACGGCGTTCGCTTCGCCGATCGCCATGTCTTCAAGTTCCACAGTGCCGCCGCGCCATGCACCACGGCCAAAGCGTCAGCAAGATCCGGATCGATTTGCGCCAAGGAGCGCGCGAAGAGCACGGGCATCAGCGGCTCGTCGAACGAGGATTTGCCGATGATCGCGCTTTTCGTCAGCAAACTCATGGTCATGCTCCACACAGGAATGCCGGGAACATTGCTGGAGAACACGTGGAACGTCAGATCCGGTCCGTACAGGCGCGTGTATCCGCCGGACTTGTTCGGACGGTATTCATCCAGCATGCGCGGGCTCGACAGCTCATCGTCGAGAAAACGCAACAGCTCGCGTCTACGGAACATGCGCATGTAACGTTTCAACTCGATGCGCGTCATCGTCGGATCATAGCCGGTAATGGAGGGAATCAACGATTCGGCAAGCAGACGTCCCTCATAATCGGGATCCGTCCACAATGCCACAGCCTTACCGATAACATCCACAATGCGTTCGACGGAATATGCCGACAGTGCCTGCAGCCGATTACGACGTACCGTCCCGCACAAATCACGGATTATCTCCGCAGTGAGCACCGGATATCGTAACGTGACCTCACCATGATCGGTGATGATGTCGCGCGTTTCGAAATCTTGAAACACGAAACCGCGCGGCGCATGGAAAACATCGATGACGCTCATGCGTTCGCCGCCATCACCTCATCGACGGCGATGGAGCAGCCACGTGCCTCCGCACCCTTCGCACGACCATTGAGTTCGTAACCGGAAGCGGTGCGCACGCCAAGATCCTCCGTCAAAATCGCCAGGCAGGAATTCCAATTCGCCAAATCGTAATGCGCGATCACACCCTGCTTGCCGTCGGGAACAGGCATGAGGGTCGCCGGATCGAGAAACACGGAACGAACCCACGACGGCGTGGCCTTCAAATAATTCGACGAGCCATCCGTATAGTACGACAGCAGATTCTGATCGTAAATCTGTGAACTCAACTCCGTCATACCATACATGTTCACACAGTGCGTGCGCGCGACGCCGAACACTTCAGAGAACCTCGCATACAGGTCATCGACCGTCATATCGGTTTTTGTGCTCTTGAATCCACCGGTATCGAACACACGCGAATCCTTCGCCAACGCATAGGTCTTGCCCTGCTTGGCAAGATAGTCAAGCAGATACAGGTATGCGGACGAGGCACCCATCAGCATCACCGGCTCGCCATCGGCCACCGCCTGATTGAGGAATCTCTCCACGCCCGCGAAGTCCAAGCCATCCTCATGGAAGAAGAAGCCGCTGCCCTCGCTACCGCACCGCTCCACCGCACACGTCAGATAACGGGCCAACGAACCATTATGATTCATCTCCCAAGCGGGGGAGAGCACTGCGATGCGTATACGCTCGCGGTCCGGCATGATGAAATGACGGAACGGGGCCGATCATCGAAGCGTCCCACACCTCAAGATCAGGATGATAGTTGCGTCCACGCTGGCCAGGATGCGTGGTGCCGCTGGTCATAAACACGGCCTCGCACTCCGTCTCGGGAACCGAAGTGAGCGTCAGCATCTTGAACCCATCCACCGGCATCGGTGGAATATCCATCCAGCTGGACAACGTCTGCGGAGTCACCCTGCGAGACATGCAATACGCGTGATACTGCATGTTATGAGCGTACTGAAAAGCGAAAATCTGTCGTGCGAGTGCGTCGAACGCCTCATCCGGCGCGGTTTCGCATCCGTATTTTTCGATGAACTCAAGCACATCTGCCTTGACCTGCTGCGCTTCAGTGTTTATCAGCATCGATGTCATGATGCAATGTTCCTTTCCTATGTTGAATTTCGGTAACGGTTGGCCATGAATCAAGCTTGTGCCTGATCCCCGTTGTTGCCCACGGCTGTTTTGCGACGATTGATTAGATTCGGCAAATCGATCAGCAACGCTTTGAGAATCACCACGCAGAACGCGCCGACCAGAATCGAATTGGAGAAGAACACGTGAGCGCCGCCCTCAAGACCGCTCAATGCGTTCGGCAACGCGATACCCAACAGCAGTGACAAGCCGATGACTACTTGGGATCGGTCGTCCGGCTCTGCCTTGCGCAGTGTATTGAAGCCCGTACTGATCAGGCTCGCCGCAGCCGGAAGGAAAATGCCGCCGATTACAGGGAGGGAATCAGCGACAACATCGCGCCGGCTTTCGGCACGAAACCAAGTGCCACAAACACCACACCGGCGATGATCACCGGCACGCGTGTGTGGGACTTGCCCTCATCCGTAACCTTCAGTAAAGCGACATTCTGTGGATATGCGGTAGTGGTGAAGCCACCGATCAGCGAAGAAATAGCGGAACCAGCCGCTTCGCCGGACAAACCATAACGAACCTGGCGATCCTCAAGCTTGACGCCTTGAATCTCGCTGGCCGCCTGATACACGCCAAGCGCTTCCATAATCGCAACCATATATGCGATGAAGAACGGTACAAAAACCGCAGCATCAAAATCAAAACCGCCATATGGCATGATCTGAGGAAGACCGAACCAAGCTTGGACGCAACCCCGGAAAAATCCGCCATGCCAAACACTATGGAGAGCGAAGTGCCGACAACCAGCGCAATCAAATAGGAAAGCGCCCTGACCATGCCTTTGCCGAACTGGGAAAGCACCACCACCAACACGCAAGTCACCACAGACACGGCCAGCGTCTTCGGATCAGCGAACCCGTCATCGCCGGGAGCGCCGCCAAGAAACTCACTCAATGTGAAACTCGACAGCGAAACGCCCACCAGAAAAATAATCACGCCGGAAACCATCGGCGCAAATAGAAAACGCATCTTCTCAATCACACGAGTCAGACACAACACCAGAAAATCAGCGAACTAACAAAATCGACGTGCCAGCCGCAGCCAACGAACCGGCGGTACCAGCGGCAATCATCAACGCGTCAAACGCGGCAGACGGACCTTGTACAATCGGCAGACGCACCAACTTCGTGGCCTGAATCAACGTGACCAAACCGGACACGATGAAAATGGCGTTCACCATATTCGAAGACAAGGCCAACGGCAACCCAATGGCACCGGCCACAAATACCGGATCAAGCCACACATTAGACACCAACACATGCTGCAAGCCCAGCAAAACGTTCTTTGGAGTGAGCTTCTTCGAATCGGATCCGCTCTGAACGGACGGTTGCGACATGGCAGACATGCCAATTCCCTCTCTTCCTTACGGGGGCGACCAGTCTATGATCGCCGACACAGGGGAACGCATGTGCGCACTGTTCGTGACATTCCTACGCAGGCATTACCCTGATCAGGTATGAGGGTCCGGGCAAAGCCCGTCTCAGCCACATATCGGCTCCCCCTGTGCTATTCGGACAGGCAACCAGCATAACGGCATGCGTCGATACTTGGATGAGTTGGCATGAGAGCCAGTGCGTTGTGAATTCTCCACATTTCCTCAAGAAATGTACCTTGACTTTTCTGGGTATTCGTTATATGGACACGGAAATATCCACGACACAAAGGCGCGCTATTCTAAACCGCGCATTAAAGAACCGCAAGACTTTTCTTGCCCAAAAACATTGAAGGTGGTTTCGGTGACTTTCCACACCCCGTTAGATCTCACGATCCATGATTCCCAAGGTATGTACGATCCCGGCGCCGAGCATGACGCCTGCGGCGTGGGTATGGTCACCACCCTCAACAAGCGCCCCGAACGCAAAATCGTCGACGACGCCATTGAAGTGCTCGTCAACCTCAACCACCGTGGCGCGGTCGCGCCGAAGAAAACACCGGCGACGGCGCGGGCATCCTCATGAGCATGCCCGACGAATTCATGCGCGCCACCGCAGGCGTCGAACTACCCGAAGAAGGCCACTACGCCGCCGGCATCGCGTTCCTCGACCGAGACATCGCCACCTCCGGCCAACAAGAACAGGCCATCGCCAAAATCGTGCGCGAAGAAGGCCTCGAAGTACTCGCATGGCGCGTCGTACCCACCAACCCGGACGGACTCGGACTGCAGGCGCTCGCCAGCATGCCCGCGTTCAAGACGCTGGTCGTGGCCGACCCCGAAGGCAGCTCGCCGGCATCGAACTGGACCGCAAGACGTTCCGCATCCGCAAGCGTGTGGAACACGAGGTGGGCATCTACTTCGCGTCCCTTTCCGCACGCACCATCACCTACAAGGGCATGCTCACCACCATGCAGCTCAAACCCTTCTTCCTGGACCTTTCCGATGAGCGCATGAAGGCGAAGATCGCATCGTGCACTCCCGTTTCTCCACCAACACGTTCCCGAGCTGGCCGCTCGCACAGCCGTTCCGCCAGCTGGCTCACAACGGCGAGATCAACACCATCCAGGGTAACCGTAACTGGCTGTCCGCGCGAGAAGGCCGCCTGAGCTCCGAACTGCTTGGCGAATTCAAGCCGTTGCTGCCAATCGCGACCCCGGGCTACTCCGACTCCGGCACGTTCGACGAATGCTCGAACTGCTGCACCTGTCCGGACGTTCCATGCCGCATGCCATCTCCATGATGTTGCCGCCGGCATGGGAGAAGAACGACCAGCTCGATCCCGACGTTAGGGCGTTCTACGAATACAACAACACACTGATCGAACCGTGGGACGGCCCGGCCGCCCTGCTTTTCAGCGACGGACGGTATGCCGGAGGAATGCTCGATCGCAACGGCTTGCGCCCGGCACGTTATCTGATCACGAAAAACGGCATGATGGTCGTGGCATCCGAAGTGGGCGTAATGGACTTCGAGCCGGACGAGATAGAGGAAAAAGGACGCTTACAACCGGGCAAAATCCTGCTGGTCGATACGGAAGAAGGCAAGATCTATTACGACGGCGAACTGAAAAGCAGCTTGCTGGCGCACAGTTCTACCGCGTCTGGCTAGCAAACAACCGGGTGGAACTGGACGAACTGAAGTCCGGGCGACACGTCCCGCACACCGTTGCCGGATATGACAGGATGCTACGCACTTTCGGGTACAGCCGCGAGGACATCGAGCGTATCATCGCCCCGATGTGCATAGGCAGCACGGAGCCGGTCGGTTCAATGGGAAACGACATACCGCTGGCCGTCCTCTCCGAGCATCCTCAACTGCTGTTCAACTACTTTCCGCCAACAGTTCGCCCAAGTGACCAACCCTCCCATTGACCCGATACGTGAGGAACTGGTCATGTCGCTGAGCGAGTACATCGGCGCGTGGTATGAACACTCTGCTGCCGAGCGAAGCGCACTGCAAGATGGTGCGACTGCCGCACCCCGTATTGACCAACACCCAGTTGGACATCCTGTGCAATATACGCTACAAGGGCTTCCACACCGTGAAGCTCCCCATCCTGTTCGACGTGCACGGAGGGAAGGCGGCCTTGCAAGAAGCCTTGTCCGCCCTG
>ENA-OQIR01000083-OQIR01000083.1-human-gut-metagenome-genome-assembly--contig:-NODE-83-length-41023-cov-6.550787_pt1 | contig 41023 bp, 42 predicted proteins | sample MGYA00242580_ERZ504745 | MGnify/ENA primary metagenome ERZ504745 (study PRJEB26092, sample SAMD00036214) | human gut metagenome | host: Homo sapiens | study: EMG produced TPA metagenomics assembly of...
CTTGCAGATTCCGCACACGCAGATGCCTGCGCACCGGGCAACCCGAAGGATGCAAGCGTAGAAGATCTGAAGGATCTGTTCCGTAAATCATGGCATAACGAACATAATTTCGTTTCCCACATGCGAAGCGATATTCGCAATCCGCTTCGCTACTTGCTCATAACCGAATAACTGCTCCGCAGTTTATCAGAAGGAGCTTGCACTCCTTCTGATACAAGCAAGTCCCCACCCACTGCTTATTGCTTTTCGCAATGGAAGCAGGGGACTTACTTGATTCGTTAAATCACCCCGGAAAACAGAAGTTTTCATCCTGTTTTCGGGGTGATTTTTCTTTTTATTTTACTGTATTTCCGTCTGCATCCACAGTCACGGTATTGACTGTTGCATTGTCGAGAACCATATTGATCATGCGCTCCATCATGATGTTGCGCACTACCGTATCTTCCCCGTAATAGTCATTGGCTGCTTTCAGGAAATCTTCCTGCGACATATTGGCATTGGCTGCCTCATCGTTTAAGATCTGCTGGTAATCCTGGTCATCTGTTGTCCAGCCTTCTGCCTCTTTTACGGCATCCAGAAGAAGGGCACTTTTTGCCATCGTTCCTGCATACGTTGCTTTCTCCTGATTGTAGGTCGCTCTGTCCGCATACTGCTCCAGATAGTCGTCCAGGGAAATGCCGTAATTCTGCAGATAGCTGGTATACCGTTTATCGTAATCCTCCTCGCCGAGAGTGACGTAGGATTTCGGGATTTTTGTGAAGGTACAGCTGTCTGCTACCTGCTTCATCGCATCGTCCTGCAAATTATTTTCCGCTGTCGTCTCATTTGCAGCCTCCAGCTCTGCGCGTTTTCCGGCACGGTATTCCTCCACAGTACTGTAATCTGTATTTTTTGCTACCCATGCATCATCGAGCTCCCATCCGTCAATGTTTTCTGCCGGGCGGGTAAACGCATTTACCGTAACGGTAAACACAACATCTTTTCCTGCCAGATCGGTACTCTGATAGCTGTCAGGGAATTTCAGGTTCAGATCCTTTGTCTCCCCTGTTTTCATTCCAATGACACCATCCTCAAATCCATCGATGAAGGTACCGGATCCGATCACCAGATTGTAGGAATCGCTGCTTCCGCCGTCAAACTCCTTGCCATCAACTTTGCCAACATAGGCAATATCGGCGGTGTCGCCTTTTTGTACGGTGGCATCCGGATCGTCCATGGTGACAGCTGTCTCTGCCATAATGGCCGTCTGTACGTCATCATCCGTTACCTGCTCTACTTTCTTTTCCAGTGTGAGCTTTTTGTAATCTCCAAGCGTTACACACTCTGCCGGATCAACTTCCTCATCGACAACCGGAATCCCGTCTACATCACTTGGGGAAGCGTATTCCTCAGAAGCTGTGCTGTCGGACGATGTGCTGCCTGCGCTCGACGCATCGGATGCTGAGGAAGCGCTTGTGCTGCTTGCGCTTGATACGGAACTGCTGCTTGTTGTATTGTTTTTCCACATCCGCTCACACTGGCTGCTCCCAGTGTCATGAGCAGAAGCATGACTGCTGCTTTTCTTTTCATTCTTGAATTTTCCTCCATACTACACCGTTCCCGGCGCGTTGTAAATCTCATTTTACCATACTTGTCTGGTAAAAAAAAGGCTGGGGCTCCGATTTTAGAAATTCTTATGATTTTCGACCGTAAAATCGCCTGGATTGCGCTAAAATGTGTTTGCGTTTTGCCGAAATCAATGTTAGAATGTTCATAGACTGGCATTGTATGTTCCGATGCCCACATTATTTTTTGCAGAGGAGGAATAGAGGGATGAAACCCTGGATTATCGTATTAATCGTATTAGCTGTCATCGCTGTCATCCTTGGTCTGCTGTATTACTTCGGTAAAAAAGCACAGACAAAACAGGCCGCACAGCAGGAACAAATGGAGGCCATGAAACAGACTGTCTCCATGTTGATCATAGATAAGAAAAAGCTTCGCATGAAAGATTCCGGACTCCCACAGATGGTCATTGACCAGACACCGAAAATGATGCGTCGCGCAAAACTGCCGATCGTCAAAGCAAAAGTCGGTCCGAGAATCATGACCCTGATCTGCGACGCTGCTATCTTCGATCAGATCCCGGTGAAAAAAGAAGTCAAGGCTACCGTAAGCGGTATCTACATCACCGGCGTTCGCGGCATCCGCGGTTCTTTAGAGCAGCCGGAAAAGAAAAACGGCTTCTGGCAGAAAATGCTCCGCAAGGCACGCGGCGAGGAGAAATAAAATTTCATCTGAAACAAAAAGAAACACGCTTTGCGTGTTTCTTTTTGCTTTCGCGGCAGTCGCCAAGGTCTCGTGCAAGCCCGGACTTTGGCTCGTTGCTCGCGAAAATACCCGAGTTGAATGATTTTCATTCTTCCCGGGTATTTTTTTATAAATTCAGTTTTCCGCCTTCCCGCGGTCTTACCTCGATATCGATTACGCAGTCCCCCACGTAGCTGTCGTTGATGTCGAGCGCGTATTCTGCCTTCAGTAAAATCTGATCCGGCGTCTCTTTCATTCTGACCTTCGTCGCCGCAACTCCCATGTTGATCATGCCATATGGCGTGTGATAAAACGAAATGTTCTTTTTATCCTCCTCAAAAATCATATGGACATCAATGAGGCCGCGCTTGCGCACCTCGAGGGCATTTTCCGTAAATTTGATCATGTTGTGCGTCATCATGTCAAAGCCTTCGGTTGCCTCGTCATAGATCAGAAAGTGATGGCCGTTTTTCTTGTAGTACGAACCCGTCGTCATAACCTCCACCGGTTCTTGTTCGCCGGATTCCTCATCCATCAGATACTGCAGTCCGCGGATGCTGATGAGTACGTCTTTTTCCATCCTTTTCTGGTGTTCCTCTCTCTTTTCTGTATGTCGTTTTTAATAGTTTTCAATCTGTACCTGTTTCGTATCGCTGATCTGCTCCGGCAGAACGGAATGTGCGAAGCATTGAACCGCTCCACGCCGTCGCTTGCGAAGAACTGGTATTTCTGACGGCCCAGCTCATCGTTTCCCGGATTCTCCAGATCCAGCTCCCGCAGCAGTCTGCGCAGTGCCTGTGAGGTTTCGTATGCCGGGTTGACGAGTGTTACTTTTTCTCCGACTACTTTCCGCAGCAGAGAACGCAGCAGCGGATAGTGGGTGCATCCCATAATCAGCGTGTCGATGTCTTTATCCAGAATCTCTGCCAGATAGCGGCGCGCCACTTCCTCGGTGATCGGATCTTTTGTCCAGCCCTCTTCCACGAGCGGCACGAACAGCGGACACGGTTTTCCGTAAACGGTGATCGCCGGATCTGCTCGGTAATAAGCTGCTGGTAGAGGCCGCTCTGAATAGTGCTCTCGGTTGCGATGACGCCGACGCGCTTGTTCTGCGTCGTCTCGACGGCCATCTGTGCGCCCGGTTTTACCACGCCGATGATCGGGAGATCGATCTCTTTTTCGATCGTATCGAGTGCCAGCGCACTTGCGGTGTTGCAGGCGATGACGATTGCCTTGACCTGCTGGGTTTCCAGAAAGTGTACGATCTGGCGGGAATAACGGATGACGGTATTTTTCGATTTGGAACCGTACGGCACACGCGCGGTATCTCCAAAATATACGATTCGTTCGTCGGGCAGGTTTCGCATAATCTCACGCACTACGGTCAGTCCGCCGACACCGGAATCAAAGACGCCGATCGGCGCCTGTCTGTCTGCTTTCATACTTTCCTCCATTTTTCATCCGGCATTACTTTTTTGTCATGCCGAATGGGGTTCATTTCTATATTTAATATATCTGAATTTTTACATTTCTTTTTTCATTTCACGACCCTGGTTAAAATAGGTCGCTGATACATTATTTTAACCCGAATGGAGGAATATTGCAATCATTTCTCTTGAAAGTCTTTCGAAAAATCCGCTTAACGCCAGAAAAACCGGAACGAAATCCGGTCACTTTTCAGGATTTCGCGGTAGGCGGCGTCACTCAACAGATTCTGCAGCGGAATCCGGCTTTTTTCGACTTTTTCTGCACTTTCGCCGTCCTCGTTTACGGGACGCAGGGCATCCGAAAAGCAGATGGACGGGTACAGCATGCACCACCAGTTGTGCCCTTTGGCTCTGCCGATGTTGATCTGAAGAGCGTCGTACGTTCCGGCGGGGAGAATATAATTGCCCGTTTCTTTTTCCTCAAAACTGGCTTTTCCGTACGTTACGGTGATATCGTCAGTACTGCCTCCTGCGCGCAGCGTCTGAAGGGCGGCGGCACGGATGGAGGGCTCGTTTTCACGCAGGATTTCTTCGGTTTCTGCTTTTGTTTCGGCTCCGTGCAGGATCGTCTGTAGTTCTTCGGCAACGGCATCGCGTACCTGAAGCTTGATCTGCTGGTCGGAGGCGCAGTCGCTGTTGGCTCTTACGTGAAAGCGCACGATCTTTGCAGCGACCTCCTGCTGCAGACGGGACTCGCGGAGAAGATTGGCGGTTCCAGAAGGATCAGCGCTGCAATGCAGACGGGGAGCCAGCGGCGGCAGAAAATTTGAAATGCCGCCTGGAATTGACTTCTATGCTGGTTCCCAAATGTATTTCGGGGCTGCGCCTGCCTGTCCCTGGATTTCTTCTGTGTCTGATTTTGATTCCGTTTCCGGCTCTGTACTTTTTTCTCATTCATATGCTGCCTCCTGTTTTTTCCAGTTTTGCCGGATTGCAAACTTTTATACACAGACACTCACTATCCGCTCCGATATTCCATACACTTTAAACCTTTTACGGCGCTTTCGGAATCCACGGAATGCTCCTTTCGTTTTCCCACGCATAGCACAAGTCCGCCAGTGTCACCGCCTCTTTTCTTTTCACCCGGTTGTCATAAATTCCGCACAGGTACTCACCGACGGACTCCACCTGTTTTCCGTTCTGCTCCATGATATCTTCTGGTTTTTCTGCGTGAAACAGATAGGCACTGTGCCCAAGCGCACGGTCCTGTTCCAGGTACTTCAACAGTTCTTCCATCCGTCCCCGGTCACTGAGCAGTGCATCGGAAAATACAATCGCCTGGACGTGTCCGGTGTCGAGATCATATTCCTCTGTGCTGTCATATTGCTGCGCAATCTCCTCAAACGTCTCCGCTTCAAAGAACAGCGATGCGGGGTCCTCGTCGGTTCCCTCCTCCTGCTCATCCTTTCCCTGGCCAGTCACCACCGCAAGATTCGCAGGCGCATACCAGACGCGCCATTTACCGCCAGCCGTCTCCTTTTCTCCGCCGCTCTCACTGACCACCGTCCCGGTTTCTTCCCCAGTTTCACTGTTTTCCGGCGCAGTCGCCTCTTCCGACACATAATCAAAGGCAACCGCCAGTGGATACAGCCGCTTTTCCGGCTCTACTGCCCCGCAGGATGACAGGAAAATCATACTGCCCAGCGCCAGACACACAAGCCGCAGTTTTTTCATATGCTTCTGGCAGAAGCCGAGCAGCACCGTGATGGCAAGGAAAAACGGAAAGTAACCGTACCGGACCGACCAGCCGCTTTCCGCGCATGACAGCAGCCATATAAAAAGCACTGTACCGATCCGTACATAGAGATTCTGCGGTTTCCACAGTCCCGTCTTCTCTCCGATCAGCGATACGTAAAACAGCAGACTTCCCAGTGTGAACAGCAGTCCCATCAAAAGAAATGCCATCCACAGAATATCAAATCGCTCCAGAAATCCACCCGGCAGGCTCGTTCCTGCATTAACAGTAAGAGCGGGTCCTGCGCCGCAGCCGTGCCGCACCGGCCGAAAACGCCAAGCAGCGCCATGCTTCCTGCAATTACAAGAAGCCCCGTTTTCCAGATACTCTGCGTCACCGGAAGAATGACACCCCTGTGCTCTTTCTGCACATGCCCCAGTAAAAACGGCAGCAGCGCAATCGGTGTTCCATTTTCCAGTGTTCTCCACACATTCCGCCCAAAAAGTATTCCGTTATCCACAATTTCAACAGACTTTTCTGTCTTCCAGGCATCCTCAAACGAGGAAACATGCATCTGCGGAACCGTCAGCAGAAGCAGAATCAAAATCCCGCCCACAATCCACGGATAGAGTGCTTCCGCCAGCCGTCCTCTTTTCTGTACTTCACTGCCGACACCAAACCCGGCCGCCGCGAGCAGAAACAGTCCGCAGAGCTCCTGCGGTACACCTGCTGTCAGATACGCGGCGGCAAGCTCCGCCATTCTGCGAAGCAGTGTTCCGCCGAGGAAAAGCAGATAACACAGATACATCACTGCCAGAAGGAGTTTCCCAGCCTTTCCCATCACGCTTTCCAGGCGGCAGTAAAGCCCGCCAAGGCGCACGAGATAAATGCACCACACCGCCAGCAGCCCATATCCAACGAAAATCCCTGCCATACCGGGCAGGCCGTCCGATGCGCCGTACGCTGCGAGCTGCCAGAATGCCGGGCAGAGCAGAACGAGCACGATCTGGCGTTTCATCTGGCGCTGTGAAATTCTGTCATTTTCCGAAAACATGCGTCACTCTCCCCTTTCCTGTTTTTCTTCCGGCTCCGCAGCTTTTCTGTTTTTCCGCAGCCGCACTCTCTGATCGCGCTTTGTAAAGACCGGCCGCTCCCGCATCTGATGCATCGGCGGCCGCCATACGGAATCCTTCGGCGCATGGTAGCCCGCAAGTCCTTTCCCGACGAACGGCATCAGATAGGGAATGCCAAAACTCGTAAGCCCGGCGAGATGACCCGCGAGAAGAAATGTGCCGAGCACCATGCCGAAAATGCCGAGCCATCCGCCGAGCAAAATAAAGCCAAATTTCAGCAGCCGGAACGGTGCGCCGAACTCTTCGTTCGGAATCGCCAGCGAACAGAGCGCCGAAACCGCAACCACAACGACGGTCATCGGGCTCACCAGATTGGCGGAAACCGCCGCATCTCCGATGATCAGTCCGCCCACAATTCCGATCGTCCCGCCAAGCGGCCCCGGCATGCGCACACCGGCCTCGCGGATCAGTTCAAAAGCAAATTCCATCAGAAGAATTTCCAGAATGCCGGGGAACGGAACGCCTTTCCGCGCTTCGGCGAACGCCAGCAGGAGTTTGGTCGGAAGCACCTGCGTGTGAAAGCCCGTGACAGCCAGGTATCCGCCCGAAATCCATAGGGCGAGAAAGACCGCCGCATACCGCAGCAACCGCTCAAATGAGACGATCAGAAAATGATGATACCGGTCCTCACTGACCTTTAAAAAGCTGTCAAATGATGCCGGGAAGAGAATCCCGACCGGGGAATTATCACATAAAAGCAGGATTCTTCCGTCCAGAATCTCCATCGCCGCGCGGTCCGGCCGTTCGGTCGTCTCGAAGCGCGGGAACGGCGATTTCCACTGCGGTTCGCAGAGCTGCTCGACCATGCCGCTGTCAAAAACGCCGTCCACTTCCCAGCCGGCAATCTGCTGTTTTACCTCTTCCAGAAATTTCGGATAAATCAGCTCTTTCTCATACACCAGATCCAGAACCGTATCAGAACGCGCACCAAAATGTATCTCCTCCACTTTCAGATCGGTGGTCCGCAGACGCTTGCGGACGAGTGCTGTGTTGGTTTTGACGGAATCGGAAAAGCCCTCGTTTGAGCCGCGCAGCACTTTCTCGGACTCGGCTTTCTGGACTCCCATATTTGGATATCCCTTCGAACCGATTTTGACGGCGCAGTCGTAACCGTCCACAAAGAGAACGGCGTTTCCCGCCAGCATCGAGGCAAAGGCATCCTCGAGGGTGTCAAATTCCAGCGTGTCCGAAATTCCGAGCTGATTTTCCGAGAGAACCCCCGGGATATCTGCCTCGGGAACCTCCATCAGACGGTTCAACAGCTTCCCGATCACGGAATCCTTCAACATAACGCAGCTCACCGCCACTTCTACGTAGATCAGCAGCGCACCGGTTCCGCCCGTTTTGCCGAGTTTCATCGGGCGGATCTGAATATCATCGCAATTTTCACACCATGTACGGATCACGCTTTCATTTTCCGCCAGGGTGAGTGAAATCTGCGTCTTCTCTTTTTCCATGCCTGCGTCCCTCCTTCTCCTCCTTTTGAAAGCTTCCGAAAAACCATCTGGAGAAATATACTCTGCAAAATTCCATAAAAAAACATTCTGTCACGATTTTTTTACTCTGTAACAGAATGTTCCTTTTTCGAAATTTTATACGCTTTTATTTTTCTTCTACACCCGTCATGCTCTGGTGATGTACGGTCTGCATAATACTCTCCTGCTGTCGCTCGATATGCTCGCGGATCATCTTCTGTGCGCCTGCAAGATCCCGATTTTTCATACGTTCATAGAGGGCATCGTGCTCCTCAACCAGGGAACGTCGGGATTTTACATCCTTTAAATATTCAATCCGGTAACGGTACATTTGCTCCCGCAGATTGTTCAGCAGCTGAATCAGGCGCTCGTTGTTCGTCGCCTGATAAATCACATCATGGAATGCCACATCTGCCTGTGCAAGCTTCTGCAGATCATCCGTCTCTGTTGTCTCCAGCATTTGTTCAAAGCTGCGCGATGCCTGATAAAGCTTCTGCAGTTCGCTCTCTGTAATCCGCTGACACGCCAGTTTTACCGCCAGCTCCTCCAGTCCAAGCCGCACCTCCAGCACATCGTTCAGGTCTTTTTCCGTGATCTGTGCTACCTGCGCACCTTCCGCGGCACCATGATCACAAGGCCGTCCAGCTCCAGCATACGGATCGCCTCGCGGATCGGGGTACGCGAAACGCCGAGCTGATTTGCCAGCCGGATCTCCATCAGCCGTTCACCCGGCTTTAACTCCCCGCGCAGAATCGCCTGGCGCAGCGTGCGGAACACGACATCGCGGAGCGGAAGGTACTGATAATCCTCCATCTGCAGGTCTAACTCATTTTTTGCCATACTTTGTACCTCCCGGTTTTGATACTGTAGTCAGGAATGTCTGTTTCGACAGTCCGCTTATTTTTAACTGATCGCGGGCAAATTCTGCCTTGTCCGGATCGTCGAAAATGCCGAATACGGTCGGGCCGCTGCCGCTCATCATCGCATTGACCGCACCGTTTTTCATCATCTGTGCCTTGATCTCATCGATCACCGGATACGCCGGACACGTCACGGATTCCAGCACATTTCCCATGCGGTCCGTGATGCCGTACAGATCGTGATTCCGGATCGCCTGTACCATGCCATCGATATCAGGATGATCTGTCACCTCGTCAAGATGCAGGTTTCCATAGACAAATTTCGTCGAAACATTGATGCCCGGTTTTCCGATCAGCACGTAGCACATCGGTACGCCGGGAAGGGATGTCAGCTTTTCGCCGATTCCTTCTGCCAGCGCTGTACCGCGCATCACACAGTACGGAACATCCGCACCGATCTGCACACCCCGCTCCATCAGCTGGCGTTTCGTCAGACCCAACTGAAACATGCGGTTAATTCCTACCAGTGCTGCTGCCGCATCCGAGCTTCCGCCCGCCATGCCGGCCGCTACCGGGATAAATTTTGTCAGGTTCATATCGACACCCTGACGGATATCGAATTCATCCATCAGAATCTTTGCCGCTTTGTATACGAGATTTCCGTCATTACACGGAAGAAACGGCAGATTGGTTGTCAGCCTTATGCCGGGTTCTTTGCTCTCCTTTATTTCCAGCTGATCGTACATCTGGATCGTCTGCATTACCATGCGGACTTCATGGTAACCATCCTCTCTTTTTCCGGTCACATCAAGACCAAGATTTATTTTTGCAAGCGCACGCAGTTTCATCGTAAGCACCACCTTCGGTAATGTTTTTTGTATACATAGATATTAATGGATTTTTCTTCTATTTTCAAGCTTTATCTTCTGTTTTTGTACATAATTTTATACAATTCAGTTCAACAGACTTAGAAACGCAGGCGTAAGCAGTGGCTGCGTGAAACGACCAAGAACAAAATAAGAGTTTACGAACCTGTCGAAACTTGCTATAATTTTCATCAGATATCAGGGCAAAAGATCAAAAAGCCGGTGCAAGCTCGCTTGCAAGAGGATTTTTGATCTCTTGACCCCAACATTTTTGCCAGATGCCAGAGCATGTCTGAAAAAAACTTTTCGTAAGCTGCGAATCTCAGATTACGGAAAATTTTCTCAAACACGCTCTAGAGCGTGTCTGAAAAAGGCTTTTCGCAAGCTGCGAGTCCCAGTTTGTGGGAGATTTTGTCCGAATGAGGGCGGCGTAGCGGGCTACGGCAACCGAATGAGGCAAATATACCATAAAGTGGGGCTTGCAGATTGCGGAAATGATTTCTCAAACACGCTCTAGCTTCTGCGAAGGAAAAGGAAGTAGCTTTTTATGAGTTCACAAAGATCTTATTCATTTTCCCGCCAGGTTCTGGTCAACGGAATCCGCGATGGCATTCCGATCGGGCTTGGCTATTTTGCGGTCTCGTTTTCGCTCGGCATTGCAGCGCGTAAGGCAGGTCTTAGTCCTTTTCAGGGCTTTCTCGCCAGTCTTTTCAACAATGCTTCCGCCGGAGAATACGCTGCCTTTACACTGATTGCCGCCAACGCAGGCTATCTGCAGGTCGCTATCATTACGCTCATCGCCAATGCGCGGTATCTTCTGATGAGCTGTGCGCTTGCCCAGCGCTTTTCGCCGGACACGCCGTTTTTCCACCGTTTTCTCATTGGTTACGATGTAACGGATGAACTGTTTGGCATCACAATCGCGCGCCCGGCTGGCTGAATCCGTATTATACATACGGTGCCATTCTCGTCGCTGCTCCCGCGTGGTCGATCGGCACGGCTCTTGGCATTATTGCCGGAAATCTGCTGCCGCTGCGCGCTGTCAGTGCCTTAAGCGTGGCGCTGTACGGCATGTTCCTTGCAATCATCATTCCCCCGGCGCGAAAGAGCCGTGTGGTAGCGGGTCTTGTTGCCGTCAGCTTTTTCTTAAGCTTTATCTGCAGCTATCTCCCGGGCATCTCCACTCTCTCCGACGGAACCAGAACGATTCTGCTCACCGTTCTGATTTCCTGCGCCGGAGCTATCCTGTTCCCGGTAAAGACAGAGGAGGAAAATGCTGATGTACAATAATTATATCTATATCGCCGTCATGGCCCTGGTTTCCTACACCATCCGGATTCTGCCGCTGACGCTGATCCGGAAGCCGATTAAAAATCAGTTTATTCAGTCGTTTCTGTACTACGTTCCATACGTGACGCTGTCCGTCATGACCTTCCCGGCGATTGTCCATGCAACACAGAGCCTGTTTCCGGCGCACTCGCGCTTGTCGTCGGCATCGCAGCCGCATGGTTTGGTGCAAGCCTGTTTCAGGTTTCGGTGGTATGCTGTGCCGTGGTGTTTGTGATTGAATTGTTTTTGTAATAGAAATGAGCCGCCCTGTGGGAACAATCCTTTTCCCCGGGGCGGCCCGTTTTGTATGTATTACTTTTCTGTTTCTGTTTTTCTGAAATGATAAACGCTGACCGAAGCCGCCGGCAGTGCAATCTGGAAGGAGTCTTTTTCCCGTGCAGGTGCTTTTCCTTCTTTGCAGCGGACTCGGTTCGGATGTTTCGCATCATTGTAGTTCTGCGGATCTTTGGAGTACAGTGTTTTGGCCTCAACAAATTCCGGACACTGTTTGAATTTCAATTCGATTTTCTTTGATTCGCTGTAGCTTGTATTTACGAGGTTGACGTAGATATCATCATTTTTGATCGAAGCAAAGATGCAGACCTCAGGATCTTTGTTCTTTTCCTCAAAGCCAAGCGTATACGCACCCTGATGCACCTGATACATATCGAACACATCGTAGTTTGGTGTCAGAATACAATGCTCACCATCCGTCAGGAACAGGGAATTCAGGACATTGACAGACTGTGCCACACATGCCATGCGCACATCCCCGGTATTGCGGTGGAAGATGTCGAGCGTCAGTGCAGTTGTAACGGCATCGCGCATCGTACACTGCTGATACAGCGCCGGGCGCGCATTAAACGCACTGCTGTGCCAGTTGCCCCACTCACCGACAATCAGTCACATTTTCTCGGTGCCGCCTGGAACGGACCTCCGGTTTCGGAAGTGCCTCAAGACCAGCGTCTATCAGGCGGCGCTGCTCGTGAATGACATTTTCCAGCTCTTTGCATCCATTGATCACATCATACCACTGTTTTTCATCAAACTTTTTCTCTGTCTGAAGCTGTTTCAGGTTCCAGTTGTAAAAATGAAGATCATAGCCGTAAAGCGATGGCATACGGTATTTTCCCATCTCCTTAAAAAAGTCTTTCGTCCACGCAGCACGTTCTTTCGGCTTATTTCCATCCGGGCCGCTGGCGATGCATTTCATGGAAAATGCCTGATCGCCGCCTCCAAACGACGGACAGGAGGAACTGAATTTCCGGTATTCGTTCGCATACATCTGCGGCGTCATTTTTCCACCGCCGTCCCATACTTCATTTCCGATACCCCAGTATTCAATCTCGAACGGTTTTTCATGGCCGTTTGTTTTTCGTTCCTGCGAAAGTGCCGTCGGCTCTTTGCGGTTACAGTACTCCATCCACTCTCGCATCTCGGATGGAGAGCCGGTCATCATATTGATATTAAACCATGCTTCGCGCCGATCATCTCGCAAAATTCCATCATCTCGTGTGTACCGAACTGATTGGGATCCGTCTCGAAAGTACCGAAGTTTTCATTGTATGTAACCGGCCGCTGCTCCCGCGGGCCAATACCATTCCGCCAGTGATACACATCCGCAAAGCATCCGCCCGGCCAGCGGATCACCGGCGGGTGCAGCTTCTGAAATGCATCCACAAGGTCTTTTCGGATTCCATGATAATTCGGAATTTCCGAATCCTCTCCAACCCAGATTCCATCATAAATACAGGAGCCAAGAAACTCGATAAAGTGTCCCTGCAGTTCCGGGTAAATATATTTTTCTCCAGCTAATTTTCGAAACGTAATCTTCTGCATAAAAATCCTCCAAATGAAAGCGTGATGTGTATTTTTGCTACTTTTCAGTATAGGACACTTTGAAAGGAAATACAATTTAATCTAAAAAAAGTCTTATGGATTCCTGTTTTTCACGGTATTTCTCTACATATTGCAATTCTCTGCTTGACATCTAATATTATCAGTGATATATCAATAGTATAATCAGAGCAGATACAAGATTTACAACTTACGAACAATAGAAAAAACTACACAGGAGAATTTTCATGGATCAGAAATTATATGACAGTTATGTAAAGATTTTAAAGAACGAGCTTGTTCCGGCGCTTGGCTGTACAGAGCCGATTGCCATCGCCTATGCGGCAGCCAAAGCACGCGAAGTGCTCGGAGAGATGCCAGAATCGATTGAGCTTTGCTGCAGTGGAAACATCATCAAAAACGTAAAGGGTGTTAAAGTTCCAAATTCCAACGGTCTGAAGGGCATTGATGTTGCGGCAACGCTTGGCGTCGTCGGAGCTGTGCCGAACGCGAGCTTGAAGTACTTGAAGATGTGACCGAGGCAGATATTGAAAAGACAAAAGAACTGGTACAGCAGGGATTCTGTACCTGTACTTTAAAAGAAGGCGTAGAGAATCTTTACATTGTTGCAAAAGTCATTGCCGGAGAGCACAGCGCGGAGGTAACGATTGTAAACCGTCATACCCTGATTTCACGCATCGTAAAAGATGGTGAGATACTTTATCAAATTGCGGCTCATGAAGATTCCCCTGAATACGTTGATAAAAGTGTGCTGAACGTCAAGGATATTCTCGAATTCGCCGATACTGTGAAGATCGAAGATGTCAAAGAAATCCTCGACCGCCAGATCACCATGAACTCTGCGATTTCTGACGAAGGTCTCCGCCACGCTTACGGTGCACAGGTCGGCCGCACTCTGCTGAATGAGTACGGCGATGACGTAAAAATCCGCGCCCGCGCCCATGCAGCTGCCGGTTCCGATGCCCGTATGAGCGGCTGCTCTCTTCCGGTCGTCATCAATTCCGGCAGCGGAAACCAGGGCATGACCGTTTCCCTTCCTGTCATCGAGTTTGCAAAAGAATGGAACGTTTCCCAGGAAAAACTGTACCGCGCACTCGTTGTCAGCAACCTGATCGCGGTTCATCAGAAAAAATATATTGGAAGTCTTTCCGCTTACTGTGGCGCCGTCAGCGCAGGCTGTGGAGCCGGCGCCGCCATTACCTATCTTTCCGGCGGATCCTATGAGGATGTTAGCCTGACGATCGTCAATACCATTGGAAACGTCGGCGGTATTGTCTGCGACGGGGCAAAATCCTCCTGTGCGGCGAAAATTGCATCCGCTGTTGACGCTGCTATTCTCGCCCACTACATGGGCCAGCATCACAGAAGTTTTCAGCCGGGCGAAGGTATTGTTCGGGAAGATGTGGAAGATACGATTAAAAGTATGGGATATATCGGAAGAGTCGGCATGAAAGATACCGATACGGAAATTCTGAATATTATGATTGACCGGGTGGATGTGAACGAGGTCTGCTAATAAAAGAATAACTGATTTTGCTCAATTGATACATGCCTTGTTTTATGGTAACATATACATAAGTTTTGATACTATGTCTAAAAAGCCAGCATGCATAGTCTCTGGCGCGTGTTTGACAAGAAAGGAATGACCGAAATGAGCAAATTAAGTATTCCCGTTGGCATCTCAAATTTCGAAAAATCCGTAATGGTGGATTTTACTACATTGACAAAACAGGTCTGATTGCAGAACTTGTGAGATCATCAGCAGAAGTGACATTAATTACACGACCCCGACGTTTCGGAAAAACGCTTGGCATGAGCATGCTGGAGAGTTTTTTGACATCCGCAAAGACTCAAAAAACTATTCGATGGCCTCGAAATTTCACACCAAAAGAATTTATGTGAGAAATGGATGAATCAATGGCCTGTTGTGTTTTTATCGCTCAAAAATGTTGACGGTATTCATTTTTCAGATGCTTACCAACAGCTGGTCTATGAATTCCCTTCTTATCAGCAGCATGATAACCTTTTGAAAAGTACAGCTTTAAGTGATCGGGATAAGTTTCTTTTTAAACAGCTGCAGGAACGACAAGCCGGAAAAACGGATATTATGCGTTCCCTCCAGTTTCTTACGCGGCTGTTGGAACAGCATTATGGAAAAAAAGTGATCCTGCTGATTGATGAGTATGATGTGCCAATCGCCAAGGCGAACAGTCACGGATACTATAATGAAATGATGGATGTTATAAAGGGATTGATGCAGGCATTAAAAGATAATCCATCTCTTCACTTTGCTGTTATCACAGGATGTCTGAAAATTGCAAAAGAAGTATCTTTACAGGAACAAATAACTTTGTCTCGGATACAATTACCAATTCCCGACTGAATGAATATTTTGGCTTTGTTCAGCATGAAGTCGACCAGCTTCTCCTTTCTGCAGATTTTACAGATAAAGCATCTGCCATGAAGGAGTGGTATGACGGCTATCATTTTGGTACTTTCGATGTTTACTGCCCCTGGGATGTGATGAATTATCTTCTGGAATTGCAGCGAAATCCCCAGGCAAGTCCTGTCAGCTACTGGAAAAACACGAGTGACAATGCCATCATCCGGTCTTTCATTGACTACGCCGGAAGCAGTATTACAAAAAAACTCGAAACTTTAATGGCTGCCGGATCCATTGTGCAGCGTGTAGATGAAAATCTAACGTATGATTATCTACATTCCTCTGAAGATAACCTCTGGAGTCTGCTGTATCTGACAGGATATCTTACAAAAGCCCAAACTACGATTGATACAGATGAACTGCCTCCAGGAATGATGGAGCTGAAAATTCCGAATGCTGAAATCAAAGAAATCTTTGAGACAACAGTGGTCCGCTGGTTTGATGAAAGTGCAAAAACCTGGAACCGGAAAACACTGTTTGATGCCATCTGGAGTGGTGACTGCGATCGTATTACGCAAGAACTGACGGCTCTTCTTCGAAGAACGATCAGTTATCACGACTATCGGGAAGACTTTTACCATGCATTTCTTGCCGGAATCTTTACCGGGGCCGGTTACATGGTAGATTCTAACAAAGAACACGGCGAAGGCCGCAGCGATGTCGTTTTGTATGATTCCATTAACGGCCGGGTGGCAGTTTTTGAAGCAAAATATACGAAGGCTCTGGAAAATCTGAGTTCCGCATGCGACAGCGCCTTACAGCAGATGAACGAGAAGATGTACGCAAAGGAATACGAGGATGACTACGATCAGATTTTCTGTTATGGAATTTCATTTTTTAAGAAACGCTGTCTGGTAAAAAAGGTACTGTGAAAGATCTCTTCTCCCGCAGAAAAGTTTTCTTTACAGCATGCACAGGTCTCTATCAAAAACGTCAAAAGTACAATTCTATTTTTCCAGATATCATTGGTATATAATAGAATCTTGACTTCTGACGTTTTTTCGTTCTTTTTTAGATCTTTTGTCTTTATCCTGTTTTATTTTACTCTTCCGCTATTCCATTCGGAATTATACCTCATAATTTCAAAATGACATGACCTCTTTAAAAAGCAAGGATGATGTGCTGACGCTGTTCGTTCACCTTGGGTATCTCGCTTATGATAAAAAGACACGGGAAGTATTTATTCCAAACAAAGAAACACTGGAAATTTGCAAAAGAAATAGTCTATATACAAAAACAGTCGTCCAAGCTATATCATAGCCGACGACTGTTTTTCTATGTAATTACGTTTTCTCACCCGCAAAAATCCGCCAGATCCTCTTTCAGATAATTCAGCGTTTTCTCCAGATCTTTTTCCCGAATACTCTGCATGATATCGGTATGATGTGCAATATCCAATGCCGGATTCACGTTGGACCATGTCTGCCAGTAAAACTGAGCATAAGCACGTTTTAAGACGTTCATGGTTCGCTCGAGTTCCTGATATGCATAAGCATTTCCGGAGAAGGAGATTAATTTCAGATGAAATGCCGTATTCGCCTCCCAGTGATCCCATACGCTGTCGGTGCTCTGTTTGCATCTCTCATCAATCTCGGCAAGCTCCGCCAGATTTTCTTCGGTGATATGTCCGATCGACTGACGAAGATATCCGCCCTCGAGAACAAGGCGGAAATCCAGAATATTCTGTGCCTCTTCGCGGGACACGCTGACAACCTGGTAGCCGAAGCGCGGGAAGCTGCGGAGGATTCCCTCATTGCAGAGCGTCACAAGGGCTTCACGGATCGGTGTCTTGCTGCAGCCGAATTTCTGTACCAGCTCCTGCTCGTTGATAATTTGATTGGGTTTATATTCATCGGTAAAAATGCCGTTCAAAATGGCCTGATATACCATATTTTTAAGGCTTTCCTGTTGTTTTTTCATAAGGGGAAACTCCTTATCTTTTATTTTCTTCACTTTTGCGCATCCTGATTTTTTTCTTCTCCAAATGCGCCCTGTTTTTTATCTTAACAAATTTTTTTTTGCTTGTAAATGCCGTGCTCCCAGATTTTACCGGTAAAAAAGAGGAAAATGATGTTTTCACCATTTTCCCTCTTCTGTTCCCTCATTGGACGTTATCGCTTATTCTGTCTGCCGTCAGATTACATACTCATTCGACTTCTGCATCTGCCATTCCACCAGATCTGCCAGCGTAATATTGTCCACCACACTGTTGATGGCATCGTTCAGTTTTTTCCAGAGCATCACCGTAACGCACTGATCTTCCCTGCCGCAGTCGGCGCCGTCTTCTACACAGTCCACCGGCGCAAGGCTGCCCTCGGTCAGACGCAGGATCATGCCCACGGTATATTCTTCCGGCTTTCGTTTCAGGGAATAACCGCCCGCCGGGCCGCGCACACTTTTTACGAAACCAGCTTTATTCAAAATCGAGATGATCTGTTCCAGATATTTTTCCGAAATCTCCTGCCGCTTTGCCACATCTTTCAAACGCACCGGTTCGCCGGTATTGTTGAGTGCCAGATCCAGCATCAGACGAAGCGCATACCGTCCTCTTGTCGAAACTTTCATTTTATTTCCTCCGAATATATGTCATGATAAAAATACCTTCTTTTATTTTATTCCATATTCTCTACATATTCAATAGGAAATATAACACAAACCCAAAGCATGTCCGAAAAATGCAATAACTTTTTATCCGCTTTCCATGCTTACTTATCATCTCAAATCCTGCGCAATCTCTTCTCCCATCTTCTCTACCGCATCCACAATCTCCCGGATCTGCTCTCCGGTAATTCCATCGATATGCACGCCACCGGTGCAGACGGTCACGGTACGGCAGGCACAACAGATTTTTCCGCCAGCATCCGGCACAGTACCTCATCTTTATGTCCGGTGCGGTTCCATACCGAGGAAGTCGCACTCCAGCTCCCGTCTCCGGTCAGCGATTCCCGTGGTACGGCCTGCACCACACAGCCGATATGCGGCTTTTCTCCTCCGGCGAGACAGATCTGAAAATCTTCACCGATCTTCATTACCGTCACTTCCATCGTGCCTCCTGTAGCTGTTGTCTTTTTTGTCAGCATCCTTTCCATCTCCGGTACTCCTTTACTTCCACGCCGAACGGCAAAAGCAGTTTGGCCGCAAGATGTGTCACCATATCGTCGATGGACTCCGGTTTCTGATAAAAGGTCATCATCGGCGGAACAATCCATACATTTGACAATCTCGACAGTTCGTACAGATTCCGCAGATGAATTTCACTCATCGGTGTCTCCCGCGCTGCCAGTACAAGCGGGCGTTTCTCCTTGATCGTCACATCCGCCGCACGCAGCAGCAGATTGTCGGTGTATCCGCTTACAATTCCTGCCGCTGTTTTCATGCTGCACGGCACAATCACCATGCCTTCTGTCCGGTACGACCCGCTCGCCGGGCCTGCACCGATGTTGTCCTGCTCGAGCACTTCATCTGCCAGCGCTTCCACCTGCGAAACACTCCAGTCTGTCTCCTGTTCCAGCGTCAGCTTTGCACTGCGGCTCATCACCAGAAGGGAACGGTATTCTTCGTTATCCTGCAGAATTTCGAGACATTTGATCAGCAGCGGCATTCCGCTCGCCCCCGATGCGCCGACTACAATTCGTTTTTCCACAGCCATCCGTCACACGCCTCCCTTTATCCACAGATTCCGTCAATCCATGCGAATAACTCGTCGAGATCGTAGTCGCCCGCATGCGGTGTATTCCATGGGGAATGATAATCCACCTCACAGCCTGCCTCACGAAGTTTTAATACCAGCATCGCCGAGATCACCAGCGAGGTATCGCGGTCGCACTCGCCGTGGCGGATGCGGAAATGGTGTGCCTTTTGCGCCATTTCATCCATGACATATTCCATTGGATTCAGCATTTTCACGATCTTTTTTTCTGCGCGCTCACCCTGCACTTTGGTGTTGGCCGCACTGTATTCCGTGAAATGACGGCAGTTCGTCATCTCATTTCCAAACAGATCATTCTCCGGGCTTTCCAGATCCAGCGCATCGAAGGCCGGTGCGGTTTTCATGCGGGTGATGTCTTTGACATACGCCGCAAAATCCATGCTCTGCACTTTGCCGTTTTCGATGGTCAGCCACGTTTTATCCGCTAAATCCACGCCGCCGTCAAGCGCTCTCTGTGCGGATTCCATCACAATGTGTTTGACATACTCTTTCAAAGAACCTTCGCCGTCCGCATCGAGCGTCAGCGGAGCTCCGTTTTCGTCTTTTAATCCAAGGCTGCTCACATACGCCGGAAACAGGGCTTTTTCCTCAACGGACACGCGGATCTGTTCTTCCGTCATCTCGCCGTCCACCGGTGTGAAAACCGGGCGGCCGCCCTCGTCCATTTTCATGTTTGCGCGGTGGAAATCATTCACACTGCAGAACTCCCACTCATACGCCATGTCCGCGTGCTCCAGATTGATGATCGGGCAGTAACAGGAGGCCGCAAACACATCATCCCCAGCATCCGCTGCGCCGAGCGCCTGCAGATACGGCTCGTAGTCAGGGTGGTTTCCCGTGCTTCCCATCAGGGATGACAGTGCGCCGCCGGCACTCGTTCCGTTGGTGATGATTTTATTTTCATCGCCAGGCAGCTCATCCGCCCAAAAGTGAAGATACCGCACAGCCGCTTTATAATCCACTACGCACGCAGGTGCTTTCCCATTATAATGACCGTCCTCACCCTTCTGCACTCTGCCGCGGATCGCTGGAGATGCTACGACATAGCCGTGCTGTAAGGCGCGGAAAATCGTATTCGGTTTTCCCTGTAAAAACGGATTCGCTCCCGGCTCGTCCGCCGGACCCGGCATATAGCCGCCAACAGTATTCGGCATGAAAACCGGCGCGCTCAGTAAATCGTAACCGTTGATGGACGTTCCCTCATAATAACTCTCCGGCACAAAGAGATTCATTTTCTGAAACTCCACATTGACCGGTTTTTCCACATAAACCAGGTCACGGAACGCCCGAAACCGGACCGTCTCCCCGCACAGTGTTACTTCTTCTATGGTATAATGATTTTTCTTAAATTTCAGCATATCACAATGCTCTCCCTTTCCCAAAAACGTATTCTTTATTCCTCATCCAGCCAATGCTTCGGATCGACTTCCATAAATCTCGCCCGCACAAACCGTTCTTTTTGATCGTACGGCACCGTACAGTCGAAAATCGTCTTGCATGCAATCCCATGATCGCGGATCGACGGTGAACACGTCGGATCGTTCGACGGATCGAGCGGATGGCACCGCACGCCTGGAATTGTGATGATGTCCGCGTCACCCTGGAATCTCGTATTCATTGCCCAAATCACATCGTTCATATCAAAGCAGTCCACATCCTCGTCCACCAGAAAAACGTGTTTCAGCTCACTGAACGCCGAAAATGCCAGCAATGCTGCCTGACGCTGTCTTCCCTCGTCGCTGGGACTCAGTTTTTTGAACTGGAGAACCGCCATATACTTTCCGCCGCCTGCGGAACCGCAGTACACATTCTGGAGCCGTCCCGGCATCGCTTTTTCTACCATGCTGTAGATGCTCGCCTCGGTCGGAATACCAGCCATCGAAACGTGCTCTTCACTTGGTCCGATGCAGGTCTGCATAATCGGACTGCGGCGGTGTGTCACGGCTTTTACTTTAATCAGACGGCACTGATCACTTGCCGGGCCGGTGTAGCCCGGGAACTCCGGCATCGCATAGCCAGTGTGGCTGTTCTGGTCCTCCTGCACACGCACACCCGGGATGACCTCGCCCTCGATGACGTACTCTGCATTTGCAATCGCCATCTCCTTCACGGAAACGCAGCGGCACAGTTCTACCGGCTCTTTCCGCAGTGCACCCGCAACGGAAAGCTCATCGTAACCGAGCGGTGTTGTCGGCGGCTCGAAACAGGAACCGATCTCAATCGCAGGATCAACACCGATACTGATGGAAATCGGAAGTGTCTGTCCCAGTTCCTCCGCGCGGTCTGCCATTGCGCCGATGTGGCGTGCGCCCGGGGTGAAGAAAATCGAAAGCTCGTCTTTTCCCTGAATGCAGAGACGGTGAATCGTCACATCATGCAGTCCGGTGTCCGGATGGGAGGCGTAGCACATGCCGAGCGTGATGTACGGGCCGGCATCATCCGGCGTATTCGTCGGCGCCGGGACGAGACGGTTCAGATCAAAATCGGGATCGGTCGCCAGATGTACCACTTCCTGGCATGGCGCGCGCCCTGAAATTCAACCGGTGCAATCGGCTCTTCTACGCTGTGATACAGCATTTTTCCAAGACTCTCCGGCTCGCAGTCCAGCAGGGCAGCCACGCGTTTCCGGCTTGCCAGAACACCAATCGCAACGCTGGCGTCCGGGTGCCCTTTTACGTTGCGAAAAATCATCGCCGGGCCTTCTTTCGTCGGACGCTTTACGGTCCCGCCCGCACCGACGTAACGGTAAACACCGGCAAGCTCCGCCATCGGATCAACCTCAACGTCTGTCTCGGCAAGCTGTCCCGGCATATTTCTCAATCGTTCCAGCGCACTACGCAGATCTCTTACTTTTTCAGCCATAGTTCTTCTCCTTTTATTCTATCGACGGCGCCCCGAAGGATGCCTTTTCATCCTCATTTTCTACCCTTATTGTAAAAAGAAACCTTTGTGGAATCAATTCGATTTGTGGTACAATTGTTTCCAGAATGGAATGAATCAAACGAAAAGGAGGCTCCCCTTATGACTCTGGAACAGATCGACTTTTTTCTGATGGCCGTTCGATGCGACACCTTTTTAGAGGCCGCGGAAATCTTCATATCGCACAGTCCACGCTCTCGAAACAGATCCAGAAGCTCGAGACTGAATTGAATCTTCCCCTCTTCGACCGCACCCGCCGCCAGGCCGTACTGACTCCGGCAGGCGAACTATTTCTGCAGGAAGCCGCGGAGCTCTCCCTCCAGTATCACCAGATGCTGCAAAAAATGCATCACTTCCAGGAAACCACGCGCCAGCCGCTCCGCGTTGGCTCTCTTCCGTTTCTGACGCAGTATCATCTCACTTCCCGCATCCGTGCCTTCACGCACGCGCATCTGGAAATTGAGCTGACTCTGGAAGAATGCGAAGAGACTGAGCTGATGGACGGCCTGCAATCAGGCCATTTTGACCTTGTGATCGCGCGGGATTCCATGATTTCACTGCAGAAATACCACTTCGAACCCATCACAGAAGACCGCCTCTGCGTGATGCTGCCCATCGATCATCCATTTGCCGAAAAGCCTGCTCTTACCATCGCTGATCTTGCCGCCGAACCGCTGATTCTCATGCACCCCTATACCTCGATTTATCAGCTCTGCATGCAGCTATTTGAAAAGGCAGGTGTAAAACCGCAGATCCTGCGCACGGCCCGCCTGGAATCCACGATCAGCTCTGTGGAAATCGGCGAGGCTTTCAGTCTCTTTGCCGAGAGCAACTTTGAACTTTTCCGCCATCCAAATGTCACCGCCGTTCCTCTTCTCGACGCACCACCGCTTGTAATCGGTGCAGCGTATCCGCTCCGAACGGAAACAATGAAAAAACCAGCATTAAAATCTTTTTCCTCTTTCATTCAAGATCCCACATAACCAAAACTCGCTTCACTCGTTATCGCGGCATTCGTCAAGGTCTCATGCAAGCACGGACTTTTCCTCATTGCACGCGAAAAATACGCCCCTGACACTTTGAACTGTGCCAGAGGCGTACGTTTTATTTACTATAACCTGTTTTCCAATTACTGAACTGCCTTAAATGCCTCATCCAGATCCTCGATAATATCATCGACATTTTCGGTACCGATGGAAAGACGGATGGTGTTTGGTTTGATTCCCTGATCCAGCAGTTCTTCCTCGGTGCACTGGCTGTGCGTGGTGGTTGCCGGATGGATTACCAGAGATTTTACATCGGCAACGTTAGCCAGCAGGGAGAACAGTTCCAGATTGTCGATGAAATCTTTTGCTTTCTGTGCATCGCCTTTGATTTCGAAGGTGAAGATGGAACCGCCGCCGTTCGGGAAGTATTTTGCGTACAGTGCCTGCTGCTTTGGATCGTCGGATACAGACGGATGATGTACTTTCTCAACCTGCGGCTGGCTCTCCAGATATTTTACAACTTTCAGTGCGTTCTCAACGTGACGCTCTACGCGGAGAGACAGGGTCTCAAGTCCCTGCAGAAGCAGGAAGGAGTTGAACGGAGAAAGCGTAGCTCCGGTATCACGAAGAAGGATCGCACGTACTTTTGTAACAAACGCAGCAGGTCCAACTGCTTTTGTGAAGCTGATGCCGTGGTAGCTCGGGTTTGGCTCAGTCAGGGATGCGAATTTTCCGGATCCCTCCCAGTCGAATTTACCGCTGTCTACGATCACACCGCCAAGAGTAGTTCCATGGCCGCCGATGAATTTGGTTGCGGAATGAACAACGATGTCTGCGCCGTACTCGATCGGACGAACGAGGTATGGAGTTGCGAAGGTATTATCGACAACCAGCGGAATCTTGTTCTCATGTGCAATTTTTGCAAGTGCTTCGATATCGACAACATCAGAGTTCGGATTTCCGAGGGTCTCGATGTAGATGGCTTTTGTGTTCTCCTGAACGGCTGCGCGAACCTCATCCAGATCGAATACATCAACAAATGTGGTGCTGATTCCGTACTGCGGAAGAGTGTGCGCCAGCAGGTTGTAGGAACCGCCGTAGATGTTCTTTGCAGATACGATGTGTCGCCCTTCTGCGCCAGGTTGATGATGGTGTAGTTGATGGCTGCTGCTCCGGAAGCTACTGCAAGTGCCGCAACGCCGCCCTCCAGTGCTGCCATTCTCTGCTCGAAAACGTCCTCGGTCGGGTTAGTCAGACGACCGTAGATGTTTCCTGCATCCTGGAGTCCGAATCTTGCTGCTGCGTGATCGGAGTTATTGAATACGAAAGAAGATGTCTGATAAATCGGCACTGCTCTTGCTCCGGTTGCCGGATCTGGATTTTCCTGTCCTACGTGAAGCTGTAAGGTTTCAAATTTAAGATTTCTTTCTGCTCTTGTTTTTTTGCTCATGATTGTATTCTCCTGTTCTGTTTTTCGTTTTTCTATTTCTTTTCATGTTCGATTTTCTATTATCTATCGGAACCGGTTGTCATCCTGTTCTGTCCATGCTGCAATGCGGCTCCGTTTTCTTTCGGTTTTATCTGCTTACGCTGCAACACATGACATCATAGATCACGATTCGATTCTCTGCGAAAACTGCTCTCATTCTCTTCGCTTCCTCTCGTTTTTGTGATATTTCCTATCTGTTTACAAGGATTATTATAGCGACAGTCTTCTGCTTTGTCCAATATAGAAAATTGATGGCCAGTTATAGGTCTTTCCTATAACCATTCTTTATCTCCACTCTTTTTTCTTCTAAAATTCCTATATCCAATCACGCTGCATAAAACAAGGTAACAAACGCAATTCATCTCCCACAGACTGGGACTCGCAGCTTGCTCATAACCGAATAGCTGCTTCGCAGCTTATCAGGAGTGGCTTGTACCACTCCTGATACAAGCAAGTCCCCACCCACTGCTTATTGCTTTTCGCAATAGAAGCAGGGGACTTACTTGATTCGGTTAAAGTCTTCTTGTTTCTCCCTTTTCTTACAGCACAAGCTCCTTATATTTCCGAATTTCTTCCAAATACTGCTGTCCCAGTGCGCTGACCGACATACCCTTCCTGGAAACATAACCGATCATCATGTTTTCCTCTGCATGAAGCGGCACCGCGCGGTAATCACTGCCGTTTAATTCCTCACAGATAATGCCGGAGCAGAGCGTATAACCATTCAGTCCGACCATCAGATTCAGCATGGTCGCGCGGTCATTTGCCTTAATGATTCTCTTATATTCATACGTCGAAAGCACTTCCTCTGCCAGGAAGAACGAATTGTTGCTTCCCTGATCAAATGACAGGCATGGATATTCCTTCAGCTCCTCCATAGTGATCTCTGCCTGATCCGCAAGCGGATGATCTTTCCATAGATAGACGTATGTTCCGCAGGAAAACAGGTCGTGGAACTCAAGGTTATTGTCCTTCAGCAGCTTGTTCAGCACCTTCGCATTAAAGTCATTCCGATATAAGATCCCAAGCTCGCTCTTGAAGTTCTTTACATCCATCAGCACATCATACGTTCTCGTCTCATAAACCGCAAACTCGTACTCATCCATACCAAACTGCTTCACCAGCTCCACAAACGCCTTTACGGCAAAACTGTAATGCTGCATCGACACGCTGAATTTTTTCTTTCCCTTGGTGCGATAAATATAGCGGTTTTCGAGAAGCTGATACTGGTCTGTGACCTGACGTGCGTAACCCAGAAACTCCTCTCCCTCCGGGGTCAGTACTGTTCCGTGGCTGCTGCGCTTGAACAGCTCAATTCCGATCTCTTTTTCCAGCTCCTTGATTGCTCCAGAGAGACTCGGCTGTGAAATATAGAGTGCCTTTGCCGCCTCATTCATGGATCTGGAATCTGCGGCCTGAATTACGTAGCGAAGCTGTTGTAGTGTCATAAGTAAAGTTCCCTTTCTGGTATAAATTAATATGCGAAACTGCCATTCGCGGTGGAGAGAAAGTGCCGCGGATGGCAGTGTTCACTGATATCTATTATTTTAAAATCTGAGGCTGTTCTCTTTTATTTGGCAAACAGAGCTGTGGAATAGTATCTGTCTCCGTTATCCGGCAGGAGCACAACGATGGTTTTTCCTTTATTTTCCTCACGTTTTGCCAGCTGGATCGCCGCATACAGAGCTGCTCCGGAGGAAATTCCCGCAAGAATAGCTTCCTCGGCTGCCAGATCTCTGCCGGTCTTGAAAGCGTCTTCATTTTCTACCTTGATAATCTCATCGTAAATGCCGGTATTCAGCGTCTCCGGCACAAAGCCTGCACCGATTCCCTGAATCTTATGAGGTCCGGAAACACCCTCCGACAGCACCGGTGAGGATGCCGGTTCTACCGCTACCACTTTTACTTCCGGTTTTTTCTCTTTTAAGTACTCACCCGTTCCGGTAATGGTTCCACCGGTACCAACGCCCGCAACAAAGATATCAACTGCTCCATCGGTGTCTTCCCAGATCTCCGGTCCGGTTGTCTTTTTGTGTGTCTCCGGGTTTGCCGGGTTCACAAACTGTCCTGCGATAAAGCTGTTCGGAATCTCTTTTGCAAGCTCATCGGCTTTCTCGATAGCGCCCTTCATTCCTTTTGTTCCATCCGTCAGAACAACCTCTGCGCCGTATGCCTTTACGATATTCCGGCGCTCTACACTCATCGTTTCCGGCATAGTAAGGATCATGCGATAGCCTTTTACCGTTGCTGCCGCTGCCAGTCCGATTCCGGTATTTCCGGAGGTCGGCTCAATGATAACGGAGCCTTCCTTTAAGAGACCTTTTGCTTCCGCATCCTCGATCATCGCTTTTGCAATACGGTCTTTGACACTTCCTGCCGGATTAAAGGATTCTACTTTTGCGATCAGTTTCGCCTGCAGTCCTTCTTTTTCTTCGATCCGTTTCAGCTCTACCAGCGGAGTTTTTCCTACAAGATCTAAAATGCTGTCATATACCTTTGCCATCGTTCATTTCCTCCTTATTCTGCACTTTTTATTTCCTTATTTCCTATTGACTTTGTATGTTTTAAGTTGTTTCCATCTTATTCCAATCGTTTTGAAATGTCAACACATTTCACTGGTATGATCAGAAAAATGGTCAGATCAACCGTGCAAGCAAAACACCGACTGTCATTCCAACAAGAGAAGAAAACAAGGCGCCAGCCAGAGTATACCGCGTTTTTTTGATCCGAACCGCACCAAAGTAAACCGTCATCGTATAGAAAACGGTCTCGGTACACGACATGATAATGGAAGCTGCCCGTCCAGCAAAGGAGTCGCAGCCCGCCTCCTTGTAAAGATCCAGCAAAAGGCTCACCGCCGCGCTGTTGGAAAACAGACGCACAACACTGAGCGGAACCAGCGCAGATGGGATTCCCGTCGGTTCCAGCACAGTTCCGAGCAGGTTTCCAAAATCCTCCAGAAATCCCGATGACCGCAGAACCCCGACCGCCGCCATCAGCCCGATCAGCGTCGGCACAATCCCGATCACAGTCCGCATGCCATCCTTTGCCCCGTTCAAAAAATCTCCAAACACATCCTGCTTCATCAAAAGCCCCAATCCGACCACATAAAAGATCAGCAGGGGAACCATAAGATCTGAAAGTACCGTAAGAATACGCAAAAAATCCCCTCCCCGGAAAACATTGCTGAAGATACACTCCATACAATTTATTCCGTGGGTGGGGATTTATGTTTTTATTTCGTAACGATTCAGCGCCATGCGAAATGGGGCTCTCAATCGTTACTTTATTTCACTTTAATCTGAAACAGCCGCGCCATATACGTCTCCGGAAAATGGACCTTCAGTTTTTGCTGTAATCATCGTAATGGAATACATCTCCGCACGCTTTCGGATAAATACAGCTTACTTCCAGCTCTTTTCCCGGAAAAGCACGATCAAGCGGAACTTCAAAATCCGTCTCTCCGCCGCGTCTCCATACACCAAGATAAATCACATCTCCGGGTACCCGGATTCCGGCTGCAAGATGCTTGTCCTCATTGTCCGCCCATCCCATTGGCCAGAACGGAACACCATCCTTGATTCCACTGCGGATCTCTTTGTAGCAGTCGATTCCCTCTTTTACCAGTGCAAACCGCTCCGGCGAAATTTCTGCCAGATGACCGCTCTGATGAATGCGAAGCAGAAGCGCGTTGACCATGTTGAAAATAACTTCCTCTTCGGTACCATCCCGCAATGGGTACGACCAGATCGCAGCCTGCTCCGGCGTTACACCAATCGCCGCATTCGCCGAAATCGTCGCGTAGTTACGGTAATCCTCCTGATCACTGGTGGACTGAATACTGTTTCTTGCCAGCATCGCATAATCCATCCGAAGACCGCCGCTTGAGCAGTTCTCGATCACGAGATCCGGGTATTTTCTGTAAATGCCATCCAGCCATGCCAGATATGCTCTCTCATGCTCTAAGAGACCATCTCCAAAGCTGTCTGCATCTACTTCTGTACCGATACCAGGTTCGATATTGTAATCCATCTTAATATAGCCGACACCATAATCTCTGACCACGCGGTCGATCACTTCCGTTACATGCTCAACGACCAGCGGATGACGGAAGTCAAGCTGATAACGGCTTCTGTCATACACACGTTTTCCATGGCGCAGGAAGAAACACTCATCCGGCAGAATAGAAGCCTTTTTACAGTTAATACCCATAACCTCAAGCTCCAGCCATACGCCGGGAATCATACCCTTGGAACGGATATAATCTGTCACTTCACGAACGCCGTTCGGGAAACGTTTTCTGCTCTCCTGCCACTCGCCGACACTGTCCCACCAGTTGCCGTCCGCATACCAGCCGGCATCGATGACAAAGTATTCACATCCTGCTTTTTCGGCAGCATCCACCAGCGGAAATTCTTTTTCTGTCGTCGGATCTCCAAACAGACAGTTCATGTAATCGTTGAAAATAACCGGCAGGTTCTCATTGTCCTTATTCGGACGGCGAATTCTTCTGCGGTACTTCGTTAAGGTACCGATTGCCTCCTCAAAATCATCATGACCGACACCGACAGCCACCGGCACGGTTGTAAAGCTGTCTCCCGGCTTCAGGTTTTTCGACCAGTGCGACTGGATTTCCGTCGGGCCGCTCACAGCCAGGTAAAAGTGGCAGTTCTGATCTCCAATTTCATAATGCCAGGAACCGCTGTGGTCAATCTCAAAAAACAGGCTCGCATCTGCTGCGCTATTCCCAATATATCCCATCGGAACATATTCCTTCGCCGACCAGTTACCCGTATTTGTAATCTCAATCGTCTTCGATGTTCTCTGATAGTTGTGCGGCTGCGTCTGCGCCATGCCAAGATCTGCAAAGCGGTATTTTTTCACCGTCAGCTCCTTCTGCCAGCCATTGTGAACCACTATCATCGACATCTTATCATCTGAGCTGATAAACTCCGGAATGCCCTCTTTCTGCTCTTTTTCGATGCCCCAGTAGCTGAAGCTTGAGATATATTCCAGTGTCTGGTTCTCACTGCCCTCATTCGTCACGGTATTGTACATTCTTGCAACCGGAAGACCGTCATAAAACTGCATGACCGACTCTACCCTCGCGCCCGTCACATCATCCTTCTGTACAATGCGAAGCAGATCGCCATCTTCGTTTCTTTCTTCCGAAATCGAGTCAAATTTCAGCATAAAGCCCGGCGCTGTCACAATGTACTTATTTCCGTGCTTTTCATACGGCCGGTTATAACCGGAAAAATTCACCTGTACCAGCTGGAAGCTCTCTTCGATCTGAGCCTCCCGCATTCCCTCCATCGGCCACCAGTTATCCGGCTTCCGGCAGAGATTCTCTGCATCAAACGGTGCACTTGAAAAATGAAACAGCTTTAACGCCTTCTCTTTTGTCACCCCAAACACAATGTGAATTCCATTCACATCATAACAGATCAGCTCCGCCTGAATCGGAGTTTCCATTCGGTCTGTCCATTTTTTCATGTAAAAACCCTCCTGTAAAAAATCATTTTTTACTTATACCAAAAGCATATAACTTGTCTGCCCTAAAGTCCACCTTATTCTTGCTTTTTCCCCGTTTTTTGCAACGATCGCACGCCCTCCTGCCGAAGCGTCCGCTTATCTCACAACCCCAAACGTAGCAATCTCAAATTCCCTCAGCGACACATGATAAATACCGTCCGCATCCGGGGTCAGCACATCGTTCTTCTCTTCGATGACATTGCTGCGATAAACCTCTTTCATCCAATCTTCTTTCTTAAAAGAAAGGATCTCTCCCTGCTCCATATGATTCACGAACCGCACAAACAGATCGTCCTTCTTCTGACCTTTCTTAAATGCAGTCATATGAATACCATTGCCTTCAAATGCAAGAAAACTCATCTCTAACGGAAGTTACCTTCAATCAGCTCCGGCTTTACCTGACCCGGTTTCCGAAGGAACGCTCTCTCCAGCCCGGCCTGTGCCACCGTCAGATCCTGCTGGAACGCATAGCCTTCCTCAAATGCAGTGCCGGTCTCCCCGGCCGCATATGGCACAACCTCAAACTCCAGACAGAATGTTCCAAGCTGCTGTGCCTTCGGTGTCGGGAAATATCCCCAATCGCCCATCTCCGCAACACAGCGAAGCAGCGTCACCGCAATTGCATTGTCCTGCTCTTCCAGAATCTCATACTCATACAATCCGCGGTTTGCAACCAGAAGGCCGCCTTTTTCGTCCTCCATCGCCGCAAAACACTGCTGTCTCTCACATCCGCATGGATTTGTCCAGGTATCGTTATGACGGTTATTTCTCCGAACCACCTCAAACGCAGAATCCGCCATATGCATCGATGTATGCAGTCCCGTCGGAAAAATCACACGAACCCGGTGATCCTTCGCCTGATTGCAGATGGTGGTAGCCACACGCAGCCCTTTCGCCGATTTTTCCAGCGTAAGCACCGTCTTCACATCCATTTCAACCAGCTCAAAAGAGCGGTTTGCCACCCGCGTATATGGATCAATACACATCTCGCGCTGCCGCTGCAGCTCTTCACCCATTCCGGACGGAACCATCATTTTGTGGCGGATTTCAACCACTGTACGGAACGCATTTCGCTCCACGCAGGAAACCTCCGCCTTTCTGCCCTTCGTGGAAATCACCTGTTTTCCGGTATCCTGAATATAAATATACTCATTGCCCATATCCCCGGTGTCTTCATAGCAACCCAGGTTCTCATACGTTCTGCCCGTCTTCTTGTCCAGAAGGCTGTAAGAACCATCCTCGTTCACAACAACCTTCATTGCATCATTTTCAAGCACATTCGCGTCACCGGAAACTACGTCCACGTTTTGCAGCTGTTCTGCGGTTTCCAGATAATACGTACGGTATCCAAGAGCCGGAACCTCTGCCTCAAACGTCACCCGTACCTTCTTCGCCATATATGGCTGACGGAACCGGTCATCCGGCAGATCGTATCCGAACGCAATCCCCGCATCCGCAATCTTCGCCGGAACTTCATTTCCGTCCGCATCGCGCAGCACCATTGCCGGAAGCTCCACCTGTTCTGCCGCCTCATAGCCATCCCACACAAACAGATTGTAATCCCGGAACAGGTGAATTTCTTTCTCCACCACCTGTGTTTTCGCCACTCCCGATGTATTCCATACCACAAACGGGATTTTCTCGCCGTCCCCCGGAAGTGCCGCCGTGTTTACCTTATTCGTCAGATACTCCACGCTCTCCTCGTAAATTGCATCCGCAACCTGTCTGCTCTTTGCAAAACGAGTCTTCATTTCTTCGTTGACCTCGTCCACACTGCAGCCGCAGATGCTGTCATGCGGATGATTCTGCATCAGCTTCTTCCAGCTGTAGGTCATCTGGTCCTCCGGATATGTTTTTCCAAACACCTGTGCCATTGCAGCCGCAGGCTCTGCTTTTCGCTCCAGCGCCGTCTCTCCCGCGCGGTTGTCCTGTTTTAATCCGATCCAGGAAGACGCTGTATTTGCCAGCGTCCATCTTCCATCGGTTTCCTGGCTTGTCAGCTCACCCTTAACCGTAGAGAAGTTCTCAGAGATTTCCTTCTCCATTGCTTCTACATATTTTTTGAAATCAGAATGAATAAACTCGATGTCCGGGTACAGCTTTCTTGCCACGCGGATTGCTTCCGTAATGTTCTTCTGCAGCGGCTGATGATCGCATCCGTTCATCAGCAGAAGCTGATGCGTTGCAGCAAATTTTCTCGCATCTGCCAGCTTTTTATCCCAGTAAACCTTCGCTTCCGCCTCGTCTACCGGAATTTCAACGCCGTTGTTATACCAGTTTGCAAACAGGATGCCCGGCAGCTTCGTTCCATCCGGGGATTCCCACATCATCTCAGAATATGTAGACTCATACTGTCCGCCGGTAACTTCGTTGTTCGGTCCGATCGGTTTGACACCCCGCCCGAAGACAACTGCCTCCATGCCTGCCTGCTTTAATACCTGCGGCATCTGACCTGCGTTTCCAAACGCATCCGGGAAATAACCAACATTCCCGACTGCACCGTACTGTTCTGCTTCCTGCATGCCGACCTGAAGATTGCGGACACATGCCTCTCCGCTCGTCAGGAACTCATCCTGCAGAATATACCACGGACCGGTTTGGATTTTGCCCTCGCGGATGCATTTTCCACCTGCGCACGCTTCTCCGGACGGATTTCCAGATAATCATCGATTGCGATGACCTGTCCGTCGAGGAAAAAGCCTCCAAACTCCGGGTCGTTTTCCGCCTTATCCAAAATATTGTCCACCAGCTCAATCAGTTTCATGCGGTGTGTTTCAAAAGACTGATACCACTCTCTGTCCCAGTGGGAATGGGAAATAATATGTACGGTTGTTTTCATCATGATCTGTTTCCTTTCGTTTCTTTGCAATCTGGTATCAAATGGTTCAAAATACCTTTCGACCTATTTGATATATCATATTATAAAAATCAGACGATATTCTGTCAAGTATTTTACACTTCTTTTCTATATGATATATCAAGTTGCCATTTTCTCATGTCACACCTGATCTGGCAATAAATCGTGTTTGAAAAGGCCTGTTACAATTCACGCAGCACCGGAGCACTTGCTATTCCGGTGTGCAGGAAAATAATTCCGGCGCGAGCAGCTCTTATTTGACTTGCTTTTTTGCATTCGTTATAATAACAAAAGAAACACGCAGACAAAGTCAACGTTTTTATATCTTTTTATCCCAGAGGAATTTTATGGATTCACAGACCAGAAAAACAAAACCAAAATATGAAATCATCAAAGAAGCCCTGCTTGCACGCATTCACGCCGGAGACTTTTCGTTTGACGAATCCTTTTGCACCGAAAAAATGCTGTCGGAGCAGTACCACGTCAGCCGGATTACCGCAAAGCGTGCCATCGAGGATTTGGAACAGCAGGGGATTCTGTACCGGAAGCGCGGTGTTGGAAGCTTTGTTTCGCGAAGCCTTTCACCGGACAGCAAAGCAACCGATACGCCGAAAATGATTTCTCTTCTTCTTCCGTTCGCCACCACACAGGGAAATATTTCGGAGGCAATCGGAAGCTTAAGCGCTGTGCTGGCTGAATGTGGCTATTTTCTAAGCATTCACGTCACCGGCTCTTCCTCACCGAAGGAACGCACAACACTGGAACTGCTCCGGTCTCAAAATATTGCCGCGCTTGTCTATTATCCGAAGCGCGACAACATTCACCTGGAAAAGCTGAACGATTTCATGTTCTCCGGCTGTCCGATCGTCATCGTTGACAAGCAGACGGACTGTCCGTATCTGAACAATGTTGTCTGCGACAACTATGACGGCGGACGACAGGCAGCGCGCCATCTGCTCGGGCAGGGACACCGAAACATCGCGTTTTTCACCGCGGCGCCACTCTCTGAGACTTCATCGGTACGCGACCGCTTTGCCGGATTTCTGCATGAAATGAAAGCCGCCGGGATCGCGCCGGACCCGCATCAGCTTGTCACCTGCTGCGAGGAGCTTTCCGATGATGCCGCACTTTCCACAAAACGCACACCGTTTCAGCAGAAGCTTCTTGCCATGCACAGCGACGGCATCACCGCCATCATTGCCGAAAATGACCGCATCGCCGAGCTGATTTTCCTCGCCTGCCGCACAATCGGTCTTCGCATCCCGGAGGATCTCTGCCTCTGCGGCTTCGACGATACAAATGTCAGCCGAAGCCTCGGCATAACCTCCATCCATCAGGATTTTGCCGGAATCGGACGCGAAGTCGGACGGATTCTGCTTTCCGCCCTCAAAAATCCCGCCGCCGAGACGGAAAAAATCATTCTTCCGGTAACGATCGTTCCGCGCGCATCGTCGAAAAAAAATCTGTCTTCCATTTCCGAGCATGATTGAAGAATCTTTTTTTATCATGCTCGAAAACCGCAATCGCCTCATGGGCTTCCGACCCGTGAGGCGATTGTCTATTTTGTTTTGTATTCCCATTTGACACAAACTCTGTTTCCGAAGCAAGGTCAGATGCTCAGTCAAAGCGGATACTCGCAATCCGCTTCGCTACTTGCTTGATTCCGTTAAATTTTGTTTTCATATTCTCGCAAAAAAGAAACACTAAAATGGATTCAGAAAATTACCCTTCCACCCCTGCCAGAAATTCACGGATCTGTTCCGGTGACAGAAGTGCATAAATGCTTTTGTGAAATGTTGCCGCCACTTCGAGTTCGCCGTAGTAACCGGTGCGCACATCGCAGTTTCCGTTGAATGCTTTGTTCAGCGCAGCATTCAGTAAAGCTCCCTCCGGACTGTCCATGAAATCTTTCAGCATGCGGCAGCAGGTGTGCGTGTTTTCATAATAGCGGCGGTATGCCGGGTGGAACTCGCGCATCCAGCCGCTGACAGAGACGCAGAAAGCGGCGATCGGATGGATGAGCGGCTGGTAGAGGAGACTCCATTTTTCCTGCTGTACCGGGTCAGAGGCAAACGCAAGGAGAGAAGTTTTCAATTCTTCCACAAACGTCGGATAATCCGCCCCCGTGAGAGCAATGATTTTCTGGTTCCGCAGATACTGGTTAATATTCGTCGCATCAATCCGCTCCGGGGAAATAGACTGCAGATAACGGGACATCATTTTCAGATCTGTCCGCGCATGTTCCATGGTCTGCTGCATGATTTTCTGCCACAGAAACTGCTGATACTCCGTGACCGGCGTGTCCAGATAAGCCATCCAGAGATACTGCGCCAGCAGCCTGGCATCTCTCGATTCCATCTGAAACTGCGGCGGCTCATCGGGGCTGAAATTCGTGTCTTCCAGCATTCCCGCAAGCTGGTCGAGCGACTGGCAGACCGGGAGCTGGCCGCTTAAGCGGTCCATCTCGCTGATCGTTTTCTGTATCGTAAGCATCTGCGTCTGCAGCTCATTCATCTGCTTATGAAGATAAAACGGCGTTGTTCGCGGCTTACGCAGAATTGCACGGATATCCGCAAGAGAAAGCCCCGCCTCCCGCAGCTTTCGGATAATAAAAAGCTTCTGTACATCCTCCCTGTAAAATCATGATACCCATTGCCCTCATTCACCGGGGGGATAATTAATTTCTGATCGATGTAATAATGGATCGTCCGTCTGGACAGTCCCGTTTTTCCCATTACTTCCTGTATTCTCATGAATTCACACCTTGTACATCATTTTCCCTTTTTGTCAGTTTCCCTCATCTTTTCCGGAGCATCGAACGTCTTCCAAAGCGAACCCTATCATCTGCCGCGCCGTCTTGTTTGCTCCCGGCACATTCAGAAAATATTTTCCAAACAAGAAAGTCGCAGCCCGCAAAACACCTTTTTCTGATACGTTCTGCTCAAAGTGTACACTTACTGGACACTTTTTTAGCTTTATTATAACTATTTATGGCAAAGAAATCCACACCGCAATTTCATCTACCCGCAAAAATCGTCGTTACAGTTTGCTGATCTCCGGCGCACTGTAACAACTCGTCTGATTTTAAGAAAAATTCACTGTTTTTTCCGGCAAAAAATATGTATTGACTGTTCACCAACGGAATCCATTATGATAGAAATAAGAAAATAGATTGTGAGGTGGTTTTTATGTTACAGAATAAAATAGCAGTTGTTACCGGTGGAACCAGGGGAATCGGCTATGCCATTGTTCAAAAATTCTTACAGAACGGCGCGAAAGTTGTACTTTTTGGCTCCCGCGAGGAGACCGTTGTAAAAGCGGTTGCTTCCCTGAAAGAAGAAAACCCGGACTGGGACGTTTCCGGCGCATGGCCAAAGCTGACCGATGCGGCCGCCATGGCAGATGAGATTGCTAAAATCAAGGAAAAATACGGAAGAATTGATATTCTCGTAAACAATGCCGGCGTTTCCGACAGCACACCGCTCGACAAATACACCGCAGAACATTTCGCCAACGTAATGGATCTGAATGTGAACGCCATGATGAACGGAATCCTGCCGGCCGCTGCTATCATGAAAGAGCAGGGCGGCGGATGTATTCTGAACACCAGCTCTATGGTCAGCATCTGTGGCCAGCCAGGCGGCGTTGCTATCCGTCCAGCAAATATGCTGTCAATGGTCTCACCTGGTCACTTGCAAGAGAACTCGGACCGTTTCACATCCGCGTGAACGCCGTTGCCCCCGGTATCACCAGAACTGATATGGTTGCAGCACTTCCGAAGGAATGATCGATCCTCTGATCAGCCACATCCCGCTTCGAAGAATCGGCGAGGCAGAAGATATCGCAAATGCATTTCTCTTCCTGGCAAGCGACATGGCTTCCTATATAACGGGTGAAATTCTTTCCGTGGACGGAGCGATGAGAACCTGATTTGCATGCTTTCATAGTAAGAAAAAATCCTGTCCGGTTTTGTATTGGACAGGATTTTTTCAGAAGAACAGCATCACCATTCCCAGCACGCACAGCAGGATTCCGGTTACGCGATTCAGCATTTTTACGTTTGCGCTGTTCGCCCATTTTGCTCCAAGCTGCGCGAACACCAGTGTGCTGATCACACAGGCAATCATAATCGGAAGGTTCGGTTTTCCGCCGATATAGAAATGTGAAACAGCTCCGGTCAGCGCAGTAAAGGTCATGATAAAGACGCTCGTTCCAACCGCCGTTTTTAACTCATAGCCAAGCACACTTGTAAGCACCAGAAGCAGCATCATACCGCCGCCGGCACCGACAAAACCGCAGATAAAGCCAATTAACACACCGCAAAGAATGGACTGCCGGATTTTCTGTTCCTCGGATTTGTTTGCCTGTACTTCCTTCGTTGTCATGATCGGGCGAATCATAAATTTGAGGCCGACAAGCAGTGTCATACCTTTTGAAAATCCGCCCATTGTTCCGTTTGGCACAAGGAGGAAACGAAGCTTCCGATCAGTGTAAAAATCAATACGGAGATCAACATAATCACGCCATGGCGAATGTCGATATTTTTGTTTTTCTTGTATGTCCACGCACTGACCCCCGACGCGAGGACATCCGATGCAAGTGCTATCCCGATCGCCTGGTACGCCGGCATATGCAGAAATGTGATCAGCATAGGCGAAACGACCGCCGCCGCAGAAAGTCCCGCAAGACCCGTTCCAAGGCCGGCACCGAGCCGGCCACAATACATACGATTAATTCTGTAATAGTCATGAAATTCCTTCTTTCTCCATTCTTTCTCCATTCTATTTCCCGATTACATTTTTCCGGATCAGCTCACAGAGCCGCAAAAATTCTTTTTTATCTTCCTCTGAAATTCCGCAAAACAGAGATTCTCCAAATTCCTTCTGACATTTCTGTCCGTAACAAACGCACTCTGCCGCAGCCGGTTCCAGCTTCAAATGCACTTTCTTCCGGTCTGCCATATCGCCCTCTTTTCGCAGGTAGCCTTTTTCACACAACCCGTTTACGGCCAGCGAAACGTGTGATTTCTGCATTTTCCGCACACGTACAATATCTGTTGCAAGATCAAACTGACTGTTATTTGCAAGAAACAGCAAAATATCTACTTCTGCGGCAGACAAATGATAACGCATCATCACCTTTTTGCGGTACTGTGCATATTCCCGTTCTACTTCCACGGCAAACTGCCACTGCTCATCAAACATGCTTCCACCTTCCTCTTGTTCTAATTTGAACTTCTTGTATTTTAGTTCTAATTTGAACATTTGTCAACCCACAAAAATGGATATCCAGCGATAGAGTTTCCCCTGTAAAGTAAGCGCCAAGTATTCCTGCGGATTTTCAAATCCTTAGATTTCCCCTATAATTGCAGCTGATAGATACTTAGATTATTTCACTACAATTATGGAGGATAGGTTATGGCAGGTACTCGCAAGACCCGCGTTCCGATGGTGGAACAGATCAGACTTATCAATGAATGCCGTCAGAGCGGCATGACAGATGCTGACTGGTGTCGTGAAAACGACATTGCAGTAAGCACCTTTTACAACTGGGTCAGCCGTTGTCGGAAAACAGCAGCGGATCAGATCCCAGCGGCGAATTATGGTCATCTTGAGGTTCCACGCCCGAAACAGGACGTGGTTCCCATTGACATTGTTCCGGAACAGCATACCGCATCGCAGATGCTAAATTCGAACCTTGACAATCCACATACGATTGAAGTTTCTATGAAGGATATCACAGTCCGCATCAGCAATGATGCGGATCCTGTTCTGCTCACCAGGACTTTTCGCATGCTTCAGGAGTTTTCATGTTAGGTGATGTTTCCGGACTTGAGAAGATCTACATTGTCTGTGGCTACACGGATATGAGGAAATCTATTGACGGACTCTGCACCGTTATCGAAGACCAGCTTAAGATGGATCCGTCGTCCAGTGCTCTCTTCCTTTTCTGTGGAAGAAGACGGGACAGGATCAAAGCCTTGTTCCGCGAACCGGATGGCTTCGTTCTGATCTATAAGCGATTGTCTGTCCGCGGCGGTTATCAATGGCCCAGAAAGCAGTCTGAGGTCCGGAATCTTTCCTGGCGGGAGTTTGACTGGCTGATGTCCGGGATTGATATTGACCAGCCAAAAGCCTCAAAGCAGAATAAAAAGCTCGTGGATCCTGGCAGAAATCCTGCATAGAAAAATCCGGAAATCCCTTGTAAATTCGGCATTTTTCAGGCGTTGTTTTCCTTTAGTAAAAGCCCCATTTCTGGTATAATAAAGGAATCAAATCCGAGGAGAGAAACGATGGCTTCCAGTGCAAAAGATATCCAGCTTCGAGAGCTGAAAGATACCGTATCACAACGGAAAACAATGATAGCGGAGCAGACGGAACTGATTAAAGCTCTCCGTCTTATTATTGACGAAAAAACCAGTCATGAGAAAGCTCTTCAGGAACAGGTAGATTATCTGACAAAAAAACTCTTTGGTCCCTCCAGCGAGAGAAGATCTGATGATATTCCGGGACAGCAGAATCTCTTCGATGAAGCAGAAGTGGAACAGGATCCATCCCTGTTGGAAGGCGAAACGGTAATCCGGGAGCATACCCGTAAAAAGAAGGCAACACATGAGGAACTCTTCAAAGGCCTGAAAGTTGAAAAAGTAGTGGTCCCACTTCCGGAAGAGGATCAGATCTGTCCGGTATGTGGTACGCAGATGGTCCTGATCGGCGAGGAATATGTCCGCCGGGAACTGGAATTCATTCCTGCCACCTGTAAAGTGATCGAATACTACAGCCAGAGCCATGGATGCCCCTCCTGCAAGGAAGGACTCGGCGATACAGAAAAGCCTGTGATCGTAAAGTCTCAGGTTCCGCCAGCTCTGCTTGGAAAAGGACCTGCATCAGCAGCTGCAGCTGCATGGACTATGTACCAGAAGTATGCCAACGGGCTTCCACTTTACCGGCAGGAAAAGGACTGGAAGCAGTATGGGGTGCAGATCAGCCGGACGACCCTTGCAAACTGGATCATCTACTGTTCAAAGAACTATTTTCAGCCAATGTACGATTACTTTCATCGGGAGCTGCTGAAACGTAGTTTTGCGATGGCAGATGAGACGCGGGTCCAGGTATTGAAAGAGGAAGGACGCAGGGCACAGACCCAGTCATTCATGTGGCTGTTCCGAAGCGGTGAGGACGGACTTGCGGAGATCATCCTGTATGGCTATTCCCCGACCAGGAGCGGCAGCCATGCAAAGGAGTTTCTGGAAGGCTACAGCGGATATCTGGAAACGGACGGCTATCAGGGTTATAACAGTCTGCCCGGGATCAGGCGCTGCTCCTGTTGGGCACATATCCGCCGATACTTTATCGACGCTGTTCCCAAAGGGAAGCAGTATGACTACAGCCAGCCTGCAGTACAGGGAGTCCAGTACTGCAATCGGTTGTTTGCCATGGAAGACTCCATTAACAAAAAGTATCCCGGTAATTATGAAAAGCGGAAACAACTGCGTCTCGAGAAGGAAAAACCTGTTCTGGAGGCTTTCTGGTCGTGGCTTGACCAGCAAAAGCCCGTCCGGAATACCCGGCTGGATAAAGCCGTGAATTATGTTCTCAACAGGCGTGATATAGCGGAAACCTATCTGGAAGACGGGCGGTGCAGCTTTACCAATAATCTCAGTGAGAATGCGATCCGTCCGTTCGCAGTGGGGCGAAAAAACTGGCTGTTCAGCAGTTCCGTGGACGGAGCGAATGCCAGCGCAGTAGTCTACACAATGGTTGAGATGGCCAAAGCACATGGGATGAACATCTACGGATATCTTAAATTTCTGCTGGAGAACCGACCGGGTAAAAATATGACCGATGAACAGCTGGCGGAACTGGCACCTTGGAGTGAAAAACTCCAATCTATCAAAAATCGCATGTGAATTATAGTGAATTACTCCAACTCGTAAAGGGCTGGAGTAATCTTGTATCTAACCGCATTATTATTTGGCGCTTACCCTGTAAAGTAAAATATGCTCCCTTCCTGGAGACAAGTTTTTATTTGTCTACCGGAAGGGAGCATATCAGCAAAAATATTTGCTCATGTGACAGACCCGTCTTGCGTTTGAAAACAATATACCTTGCGGT
>ENA-OQIR01000084-OQIR01000084.1-human-gut-metagenome-genome-assembly--contig:-NODE-84-length-40878-cov-5.916297_pt1 | contig 40878 bp, 56 predicted proteins | sample MGYA00242580_ERZ504745 | MGnify/ENA primary metagenome ERZ504745 (study PRJEB26092, sample SAMD00036214) | human gut metagenome | host: Homo sapiens | study: EMG produced TPA metagenomics assembly of...
TTAATTTTTAGATATTTCGTTATCCAATATAAATACCGTTGGTTCTACTACCTCCGTTTTCAGTGACTCCATTCTTTGTGCAGGAATGATATCCTCTTAAACGATAATAATAGCCTTTTTCTACTTTTACTTCTTTACTGAAATACAGAGAATTTGTATTATAGTCTACATTTTCCCATTTTTTGTAACTATAAAAATCCTCACTTCCACTAGAGCGTTCTAAATATACATTTAATTTTACTGTGTTGCAACTTACATTGCATTCTGTTCCACCAAATATTCCTACATAACCATTTCCATTGTTAGTAATTCTTACAGTTCCCTGATGTAAATACGTACTTCTAGCTACGCTAAGATATTCTCCTGATGACTCCTCTTCATTTGTTAAAATGGATCCATCTATTGTATTTCCTAAATAATCCAATGTTCCTGCTTGCACATTGATGGTATTTAATGTTAAAGACAAAACAAACATTACACAAAAGAGTAAGTTCTTCAAGTTCATAACCTTTTTCATACTTCCTCTTTCCCCTCGTCCTCATCTACATTTTATATACGTGTAAATCATATAATTATTACAAGTTATACTGCATTTCATTCAATATTTTTAATAACTCTTCTTTCGCAATTTGCCCACTCAATTCATAATAAACATCTTTATAACGCCACTTTACATAATAGTTCTTTTCATCATTTTCAGATATTGTTCCCATTTCAATATCCAATATGTTATCAAACGTTTCTACCTCAACATTTTCACTATCTTGCCAATCACTTTGTGACAAATCATTCTCATTTGCTGATAATCGAAAATAAATTTCTTTTTCACCATATTTGTATTGGATTATAGCCAGCTTAGTTTCTTTAGATATGTATGTTCTGTTATACTCCATGCCCTTTGGAATGTAATAAAATTCTGGAACTTCTATGTGCAAATTCTCCCTTATTTCCTTCTGTGCTTCATCTAACTTCCCGTCGAATATTTTCTCGTCTCACCATTGTCTGTTCCTGTTGAACTCCCTGCATTCCAAACTCCATGTACACTCTCCACCAGTCGAATCCGATTCGCCTCGCTCGTCATACTAGCTCCAAAAACGCAAGCCCCCACAACCAACACAACACCAGCCGCTTTCGCCGTCCGTACCAGTGTTTTGTTGTTTTCGCTCTCTTCGCAATCTTCTTCTGTCTCTCCGCCTGCTTTTCGCGTTCTGCCTTTCTCTCCACGATCTGGCGGCGGATCTCCAGTGTTTTTTCTGTCGGATTCCCTTCCGCGTCCGCGAGTCCTTCCTTCTGGAGGCGCTGCTGGAAGCGCTCGTACATTGCGTTCAGTTCTTCCTCTGAAAGCGCAGGCGCAGCCTCCTGTTCTGTTGCTGTGTTTCCTTCCTCTGCCTTTACAACTGCCGATTCCCCTTCCACCGTTTTCGAATCCGCAGCCATTTTTTCTTCCATCGTCTGCTCCAGTTTCTTTTTCAGCTGTTCTTCTTTTTCTATCTTTTTCATCTTCTTCCGTTCCTCGGCATTTTCCATGTTGTAACCGCTCTTGACTTTTTTTCTTCTTGAGGGGATAATAAAAGCCAAATGATATTATCAAATTCCAGGGAGGAATTCTCATGAAGCATATTGTTCTGACAGGCGGAGGTACCGCCGGCCATGTTACCCCGAATATTGCCCTGATTCCAAAATTAAAGGAAGCAGGTTATAAAATCTCTTATATCGGTTCCTACGACGGTATGGAGCGCAAGCTGATCGAAGATCTCGGCATTCCGTATTACGGAATTTCATCCGGAAAGCTGCGCCGCTACTTCGATCCGAAAAACTTTTCCGATCCATTCCGCGTCGTAAAAGGCTACTTTGAAGCAAAAAAACTGCTCAAAAAGCTGAAACCAAACGTTGTCTTCTCCAAAGGCGGCTTCGTTTCGGTACCGGTTGTCCTTGCCGCCAAAGCATGTAAAGTCCCGGCGCTCATCCATGAATCGGATATGACGCCTGGCCTGGCAAATAAGCTGTGTATTCCGTCCGCTGCAAAGGTCTGCTGTAATTTCCCGGAAACCGTTAAATGTCTCCCGGAAAACAAAGCCGTTCTGACCGGAACGCCAATCCGCCAGGAACTGCTGTCCGGCGATGCACGGGAAGGCCTGAAGTTCTGCGGATTCAATGCCGCAAAACCGGTTATTCTCGTCATCGGAGGAAGCCTCGGTTCCGTCGCTGTCAATAATGCGGTCCGTTCTATTTTACCAGAACTTCTGAAAGATTTCCAGGTGATTCATCTCTGCGGTAAAGATAAACTGGATGCATCCTTAAATGGTACCGAAGGTTACGTTCAGTTCGAGTACATCAAAGATGAGCTCCCGGATCTCTTCGCCGCAGCAGATCTGATCATCTCCCGCGCCGGCGCAAATGCGATCTGCGAAATCAGTGCTCTGGCAAAACCAAACATTCTGATTCCGCTTTCTGCCAATGCCAGCCGCGGAGACCAGATTTTAAATGCGCGTTCCTTTGAGCGTCAGGGTTACAGTAAAGTTCTGGAAGAAGAATCCGTGAATGCGCAGACTCTTCAGTCCGCAATCCGTGAGGTTTACGAAAACCGTCAGACCTACATCAATGCGATGAAGAAGAGCAGCCACACCGATTCCATCGGCCGCATCCTTTCCCTGATCCAGGAATGCGAACGCAAATAGTAACTACAGAAATCCCCTTTCTCTGGCTTTGTCAGCAAAGTGCTGGCAAAGCCATTTTTCGTCCGGGTCATTTTCACCCGCAGATTTCCTATGGTGATACCCATTTCGGATGCTACTTCCTTTTCCGAACGCTCATGCACCTTGATTTCACGCGTAATATAATAACCCGATTCATCATGATCTTTCAGTGCATCCATCACTTCCCGAAAAAAATGATTTCTCTCCTGCTTTTCTTCCTCTGCAAGCGTCGGAAGTTCCATCTCTTCCGCCCGAAGATCCTCATCCAGTTCGTTCCAGTCAAAACGTTGTGCTTTTCTTTGATAATCAATTCCCAGATTCTTTGCAGCGACACGGACCCAGCCTTCTACTCTGTCTTCATCCAGCGCATCAATATTCAGGTACAGTTTCACCATCGTTTCCTGTGCGATATCATCCGCATCGGCTTCATTGTGTACCACCTGCATTGCGGCTGAATAGGCTGTCATTACATACTTTTTATCCAATGCGTCGTAAAACCCCTTGCTTCAGCTATGGGATATAAGACGCGTCCATCGAATTTACGCAAGTAATTGAAGATGGACAAAATAACAATTGTGTTAATTGATAAAACATTGTATAATACAAACATGAACACAACATATAAATCAAACAATAATGTCGTCTATTCCTGTAAATACCATGTAGTATGGTGCCCCAAATATAGACGAAAAGTATTAACGAACGGTGTAGATGTCCGGCTGAAGGAGCTGCTCACAGAGTATGCTGCAAATCTTTCTGTAGACATTCTGGAAATGGAGATCATGCCGGATCATGTTCATATGCTGCTGGAAGTAGATCCTCAGTTTGGAATCCACAAAGCTGTAAAATCGTTCAAAGGCTATACGTCCAGAATTTTAAGACAGGAATTTCCCCATCTCAAAACGAAAATGCCGACGCTCTGGACAAACAGCTATTTTGTATCTACCGTTGGCGGTGCCCCGCTGGAAGCAGTAAAACAGTATATCGAAAACCAGAAAACATCGCAGAGACAAAAGGATAAGATGGGCTAATGCAAAAAGGAATCAAATTCAGAATCTACCCGAACAGAGAACAGAAAAACTTCATCCACCAGACGCTGGGATGCTGCCGGCTGATCTACAACCGGGGACTTGCCATGCGCAAGGAAAGCTATGAAGAAGGGAAGAAGATTGGATATATCCAGACTTCCGCCATGCTGACCGAACTGAAAAGACAGGAGGAGTTTGCTTTTTTGAAAGCAGCAGATTCCATTGCCTTACAGCAGTCTCTGCGGGATCTCGACCGGAGCTTTGTGAATTTCTTTCAAAAACGTGCTTCCTATCCAACCTTCAAGAGCAAACATAACCGGTTCCAGTCATACAGAACGGTCAATCAAAAAGATAATATCCGTATTGTGGGAAGATATATCAAACTTCCGAAACTTGGATTTGTCAAAATACGCCAGTCGATGGAAGTGGGAAAAATTAATCACGTAACCATTGAGTACACACCGGCCGGAAAATATTTTGCAGTCTTAAATATTGATTTCGAACCGGAACCACGCCCAAATGCTGGAGGAACGATTGGAATTGATGTCGGAATCAAAGCATTCTATTCTGACAGCAATGGAAATACGGTATCAAATCCCAGATATCTGGAACGCTCCATGCGAAAACTCATAAGAGAACAGCGCAGACTTTCCCGGAAGCAGAAAGATTCCCATAACCGCGGGAAGCAGCGGCTCAGGGTAGCCAGAGTGCATGAGAAAATAGCCAATCAGCGGAATGATTTCCTGCAGAAACAGTCAACGATGCTGGTGCGCGAAAACCAAACCATCTGTATCGAGGATCTGAACGTGAAGGGAATGATCCGGAACCATAAACTGGCAAAATCCATAGCAAGTGTTTCCTGGGCAAAGTTTTTCAAAATGCTGGAATATAAAGCCAGCTGGTATGGAAATGAAATTCAAAGAGTACCAACGATGTATCCGAGCAGTCAAACCTGCAGCTCTTGCGGCTACAGAAATCCACGGATAAAAAATCTGAGCATTCGTATCTGGGAGTGCCCGAAATGCCATGCAGTTCATGACCGGGATACGAATGCAGGCATTAATATTCTGAAAAAAGCACTGCAGATGCAGTCTGCATAAAGATGAAAAGCTGTACCGTAGGGCATACGGGAACAGGATAAACATAGCTTGTGGACACTGTGTAAGACATTGCAGTACCGTAAGGTATTCGTCAATGCAGTGGTGGAAGAAACAAGAATCCCCCTGCTTTAGCTGTGGGGAGTGTCAAATATTTCTGAAAAGTTATTTTTGTCCATTGTTCTCCGCCCCTGTTCGTCTGTCATTGATTCTTTTTCTGGCTGCTGACAGCCTTTTCTCAGGCCTTCAGCTCTGCCGTCACGCTCTCAATGATCTGCTCTTTTACCGCATCCTCGAGAGTTCCCTGCTTCCATGCAGCAATACCGGCATTGTCACCTTCATATCTTGGAATCAGATGCATATGGAAGTGGAATACCGTCTGTCCTGCTGCCTCACCATTGTTCTGTACCAGATTGAAGCCATCAGAATGAAGCGCTTTCGTCATGGCCGTCGCCATTTTTTGCCGAGAATCATTGCTTTCGCTGCGGTTTCATCCGGAATTTCATAAATGTTTGCAAAATGCTGTTTTGGAAGAATCAGCGCATGTCCTTTCGTTGCCGGTCCCTGATCCAGAATGACACGGAACTCATCGTCCTCATACAATGTCGCGGTTGGAATTTCTCCGTTTGCTAATTTACAAAAAATACAATCCATGATCTTTTTCTCCTTTACTTTTTTTAATTCTTCTGTTGTTCCGAATCCCGTTCTGCACGGTTCCGAACAACTCTATTTTCTCACTATTTGTCGAAAAATGTCAAATAATGCAGAACGCTTTTTGTTGCGCGCTCCCCCTTTTCAATGCTAAACTTTTGCCTAATCAAAAATCATTACCTACGCATCATAAGGAGGATACGGCTATGTCAAAAGAACCAACAACCAATTCACAGGCTTATCGGAAGAATGTCACGCTATGATTTCCCGGATTTCACATGAGGTTCGAAATCCTGTTGCGGTTATCCACAGCTTTCATCAGCTTCTTCTTTTAGCGCATCCGGAGCTTTCCAACGATCTCTATTTTCAGAAAATCCAGGAAAATATGGCTTTTCTGAACTCCCTGCTCGATGAGCTCTCCTGCTATAATCATTCATATCGGGCGGTACGCGCTTACGTGAATCCTTATCTTCTGCTCCAGAATCTCTGTGCCGATACCGGCGTTCTCCTCGAAAAACAACAGGTTTCCATTGAACTTGTCAAGGAATCTGCCATTCCGCGCTTTGCCCTTGATACCACGCAATTTCGTCAGCTTTTTCTGAACCTGATCCGAAATGCGGCGGAAGCAATGCCTTCCGGCGGAACGATCAAAATCTCTCTCTGTTTCGACGGTGACTTTCTGACCATCCGTGTGCAGGACACTGGCTGCGGAATCCCCGCCGAGGATCTGCCGACTCTCTTTGACCTTTTTGTCACACATAAGAAAAACGGAACCGGCCTTGGACTTGCCATCTGCAAGGAAATTGTAACCGCACACGACGGCACGATTTCCGTTTCTTCCGTTCCCGGGGAAGGAAGCACCTTTACGGTCGTTTTCCCCTTTTCCTGATCCTTGCCATTCCCGGATAGAGAACCGCCATCAGGACTGCACCTGCCAGAAAACCGCCGATGTGTGCGAAGTTGTCCACATTTGAAGACTGGAATCCGACCAGCAGCGAAAGGACAGCCATGACGGCCATCCTCCGGAAGGTGAGATCCTCCAGCCTTCCTTTCCGAAATGCCAGAAGAACAAGCATCGCTCCGACAGCAGAAAAAATCGCTCCCGAAGCGCCGGCGGAAACTGCCGGTGCTTCCCCTGTTTTCATCAGGGACAGTTCATGCAGATACGAGCACAGATTTCCGACGAGTCCGCCGCCCAGATAGATGACCAGATAACGGATCTTTCCAACTGCGCGTTCCAGGTAATCCCCAAGGAACAAAAGAAGCAGCATGTTGTTGATCAGATGCTGGATGCCAAAGTGAAGAAACATACTCGTAAACAGGCGATAGTATTCTCCGCTCTCAATCAGCGGCGCATACGCCGCACCGCAGTCCATCATATGTCTGGAGCTCTCTGTCCCTCCGGTCAGTGTGACTGCAAGGAATACCAGAATATTGCATACGACGATGACCAGATTGATGCTGTTTTTTGACCTCTTCCACATACGGTCCACGATATCTTCGTTCGGATCGTAACTGTTTTTCCTTTGTTCTTCCATTACATCATTTCCTTATCTGTGCTATTTTTTTATTATAATTTAATTCACTTGTAAATGCAAGAAATCGTCAAATTTTTTCTTTTTGATAAACGTTTTTCGACAATTATTGACGCTTCACGACGGCTTTCGACGTTTTATGACATTATTTTTACATTATTTCTTTTTTTAATTTTATGCATAATTTTCTTTTCTATAATATTTTTGTTTCATTCGCATAACTTTTTTCTTCGATCATTCTGGCATATTAAAAATAACGCATCCAGCACTTTCTCCAAATCGAAAAAGTGTAATGCGTCATTTTTTCTCTAATTTCTGTTTTTCTCTCCCGCCTTATACCGGTATTTCTTCCCGGCAAATGAGATATCGTCTCCATCCTCCAGCTTCTTTTTTGTCTCGCCCATCAATGGAACGCCATTCACCGTTGTTCCGTTCCGCGAATTCAGATCCAGCAGATAATCTCCCTCTTCTGTACTGACCAGCTTTGCGTGAAGGCGGCTTACCGTACGGTATGGCAGAATTACATCTGCCGCCGCTGACAGTTTTCCAATCAATGTGCTTCCGCGTTCAATCGGAATCAGCGGAAGATCAATCGGATCTATCGGAATCAGATATGCTTCCCTCATCCTCCGGGCTGGTCAGCAGTTCCGTTTTTCCAAACAGATCCTCTTCATGCCCCTCCAATTCCATCAGGCTGTGCATCTTTCTGTTTTCCTGTTCTTCATTCTTTTCCCATGTTTTCTCTTTTTCGACTGAGGAATCCCTTCTCCATCCCTGCTGTTCTGTATCGCTTTGCGGATTCCATGTTCCATCTTTCTGTTTTAAGCCCTTCCGATTCTGATATTCCGAAAATACATCTCCTGTTTCTCCTTGTTTCCGGATTCCTGCGGCCTTCCCATAGCTTCCTGTTTCTGTTCCCGACTGCCGCTTTTTCCATCGGCTGGCAAGTTCCAATGCCAGACTTACAATTCCCACAACAGCCGCCGCTCCTCCCAGCACCAGATACCAAACAGTTTCGGCCTGTGTCCACCGCAGTGCCAGCACACCTCCCAGAAATCCGATGCAGATCACTGCTTCCACAATATTTTTCCAGCGTCCCTCATCCTTTTCTTCCTCCGCTTCCACAAAAAAATTTTCCGCCGCTTCCACTTCTTGTTCTTCCCAAAGTGTTTCCTCCATCTGTACAGGCGGATTTTCTTCCCTGGGACGCTCTTTTCCCTCCTGCTCCGTCGTTTCTTTCTTCTCTTTCCCTGTCTGATATAAGAGTGCCTGAATCATCTCAACCGAAAAGATCTCCGCCGAAATCTCCCGATACAGTCCATACCCGAGTACCACCGCATCCTGCTCCTGGTGATCCAGCTTCGGCAGCAGATATTCCATCAGCTCCCGGATCTGCTTCTGAAAACAGCCTGTGTGTCCCTGCTTTCCCGGCAGATAACAGAAGGAAAAGTTCTCCAGATTTGCATCTGCAAAAACCAGCTCCGGCTGCAGAACGAGGCCGTCCGGTGCAAGCAGGTACTGCCCCAGTTCTTCGAGAAGATCCAGCAGCTGTTCAAACAGTTTCCGCAGCGCCTCCGCCCCAATCGAGCGCTGTTCAAACACACTCTGAAGTGACTGCCTTGATGTCACCTCATAGTAAAACAATGTTTTATCATCCATTTTCCCGATTTTGCAGTCCAAAAGCCCTGGGATTGCGTTTGTCAGCAGCATACGGATCTGATACGACGCCGTGTCCGGCTCTTTTTCCTCCTGTAAAATAACATACGTATGGTTCAAATCTCTTTTATAATCAATCTGCATTTCTCCGCTTCCGTCCTTACTTCTGGTTCCAGATCTGTTTTACTGCCCGTATCTTCCGGATCGTTTTCACCGGATTGTTTCTCCTGATTTCACTCAAAACCGAATATTCCCACGCGTTCCGGCTCCAGATTGGCAGAATGTTTCCTTCTGCTTTTATCTGAATCTCTTTTTCTCTGCACACCGTCTGTACGGTCACCGGTTCAGCCGGAAGCGGTATCTGGGAAATCCACCATTCCATCCGGCTTTGGGCGGCTGCCTCTCCTTTTTCCACAGACAGGCGGCCTTCACTGGCGGCAAGCATTGTGCTTTCATATGCCGCAAATGTATACCAGCTCCGTGCGTGCACAAAAAATGTCAGCGACAGCAGAAGAAAAATCACCATCAGAACAAGCGGCACGACCAGAACTGCCTCTACCGTAATACTTGCTTTTCTCATTTTCACTTTCAAAGCATTCCGCACCTCCCCACAAATCCAAGCAGCAGAAACGGCACCAGCGTATAGAATCCTGTTTCCGTATTTTCTTCCGCATCAGAAGAACTCCGCAGAGTACCGAACAGAGAATGAGTCCCAGCGTCAGAACGCCGAACGTCTGCCCAAATCCCAGCCAGATTCCAACCGTCAGAAGCAGAAGGCCGTCCCCGTATCCCACCTGTTCCCGTGATATATAACTGAGCGTCAGAAATCCTGCTCCCGGCAGCAGGGACAGCAGCCATTCCAGCCACGATGTCTGTTCCACCAGAATCTGCCATCCAATGCCTGCAAGGAATAAAACACCGGTCAGGACAAGGCTGATCTGCCGTTTCCTCACATCCATTCCGGCAAGAATCCCCAGATACAGCAATATAATTGCACTCTTTACTTCTTCCTGATACACAGCCGCGGCCTCCTTTCCGCAAACCCGAGTTTCTGTTTACCGTCCTTCTTTCCGGTCTCACCCGGAAAGAAGACACCTGCTCTGCTCATATCCGGCTTTCTTACGCCGCCTTTTTCGCGCATTTCGAGCACTGCGGCAGTCCATCCGTCTGTTCCAGTGCTACAAGTTTTACTTTACGTTTCAGCCCTTTGCAGGAAAGACTGTTATGATACCGGTTTCCGTATTTCGTATAGTAAACTTCCGCACCCGCAGCGCCATTTCCCACACACTGTTCGCATTCCTTATATTTTTCTCCATCCTGATTCCGTTTCCACGCAAGCGCACCCGGTGAGGAAACCTGGATCGAAAGATTGATATGACTGCACGACGAATCGGTATGATACACACTGCCGTTCTCAGTCACCCACACCATCTGTTTTGCTTCGCCCTCTTCTTCATCCGCCTCCTCTTCTGTCTTTCCGCAGAACAGATGCACTTTCGCACACGCTGCAATTCCCCGGTTCCGCACCGGAACGAGGCGGTTTCCCATTTTCGGCCAGTAAATCGCTTTCAGTTCCAGCCATCCATTTTTCACACGGCTTCCTGCCAGTGTCACCATTCCATTTTCGCGGATTTCTTTTGGAATCTTTGCTTCTGCATAAGCAATGCACGCGGCCGTTTCTGGTATTTCATACGTTTCTTTTCCCGTCTCATCCACCGCGTAGGCACAAACGGAAAGATACCGCGCGGACTCCTGCAGAGATACCGTCAGCATTCCATGCAGCCGGTAAAGATCCACGATTTTTAATAACACAAGAACCGCGATCAGAAAAACAGGAAGTGCCAGTGAAGCTTCCACCGTCAGGCTTGCCCTGTTCCATTTTCGTTTTACAAAAGGCTGCTCTCCTGATCCGGATTTATAAAAATTCCCGGAAGAGTGGATAAGTTTTTTGATAAGGTTCCAGAAATAAATGTGCCGTTCAGAAGAACACCCTTTTGTATCCCTGCCGGAGTCATCCCATTTTTCAGGCTGCTCCCTGCATCTCATATCCATAATTTCTCGTAATCTCATACTCTCGTTTCCCAATTACCGCCGTAAAACCGGCTTCCAGTTCATCGACACAGCAATCCAGTCGGAAACCCGGCTGCTGCTGTTCTGTCCGCATATTGTATTCCACCAGATCCATCGCTCCAAACGTTACCGCTTTTCCCGATTTCTGCATCAAAAGCAGCCGCAGATAATCGGAATACTCCATGCCGCCCGGTGCATTTTTTCTGCTCTGATCCCCTGTTTCCAGCAGTTTCGGAAGCTGTTCCAGAGAAAGCTGCCACGATTCTGCCGTTTTGAACAGTGCTACTTTTCCACCATCCAGCAGTTCCCGCAGATCCAGAATGCTTTCTGCAAATGCCCAGCACACGGCAAGTGCCATTTTCACAACCGGCATCGCCGCCGGAACTCCAAATGACGCGGCAATTACCCCCGCCATTGCTTCCATCTCGCCCTGCTTCTGCGCATCTTTCGCCAGATACACCAGATTTGCCGCCTCCCGCAGCGCCAGCAGACGGTTCACGGTTCCCGCCAGATTATCCTGGTCACTGTTTTTTCCGCAGAGCACATATTCCACCTGGCACTGCAGCCCTTCCTTCTTCTCCTTGCTGGTATAGCACGGAAATTTCCACAGAATATATTCGGACGAAAGCATCTTATCCACAAAGCTCAGTTCTTTTCCACACTCTGCCATGCCAAACCCGCTCTGCAGCTCCCGTTTTGATGCAAGAAACGATACATCCGTTTCCCCCTGCGACAGTGCCTGCCCTTCCGGGAGGACCAGTCCTAAAATTCCCATTTTCATTACTTTTTGAATGACCTCAATCGGATTCACAAAATCTTCCGGTACCGGCTGCTTCTGATCCGGTTCCGAAGGCGTGCCGTTTCCAGATTCTCCTTCACCTTCTGTTTTTTCTGTTCCCTCTTCTGGCTGTTTGGATTCTTCATACTGTTTTAAAACCTCCTCTTCCTCGTAACCGCTCTGTCCGTCCTCCTGACGTTTCACGGTTTCCTGTTCTCCTCTTAATTTCTGGGAAAGCTGCTGTATTCCATAAGTTCCAAGGCTGGCTTTCATTGCCTCACAGATCTGACGGGAGAAAGCACTTCCCTCCTCGTCTGTCGCAAGAGATAGCCGCGAGATAAACTTCTGTAACCTGTCCGCCAGATAAACTGCCTGATAGAATTCCCATCCCCGATGCAGTGGGGGACAGAACTTCTCCCGCAGTTTCTGCGACTTTTCTGCTCATGGTTTCAGGTTTCCAGACACCGCTCTTATCCCCGCCGTTATAAAAAAACAGCTCGTACTGTCCCAGCAGTGTTCTGTCATACCCGGCAAACAGAGAATACAGTCCCTGTTCCATTGCGCAGGCCGTCATCACCCGTGCATGGGCATTTCGCACCGACGCAATTGTCCCGGAAATCAGGGAAAGCATCAGTATCAGAACGAGACACAAATATGCTGTTATGCTTCCGGCTGCCCATCTTTTCTGTCTTTCTGTTTCCCTCATGGGATACAGCTCCTTCCACTTTACTTTTACTTTTTCGAACTTTAGATGCCGTGGATCGGATAAAGGATATACCGAGACACAGATATGCAAATGACATATAGGTCCGTACCGGCTTCTAAATTTTTCTTTGGAGTTCCGTATTGGACATTTTCCCGTTTATACGGTGTTGCTCTGGTTTGTGACTTTCTCCATCAGACTGTTGACCAGACTCACAAGCTGCTTTTTAAAGATTAGTACGAGTCCGATCAGCACAACGAGAATCAGAATCACTTCCACAACACCCACCGCATCTTCCTCTTTCCAGAACTCCGATATCAGCTTCATAATTCCCACCTCCCTCTCTTTACCAGCTGTTGTGGGGATAAAAACATCCCCTATGCATAAAAGGACAAAAATGCCGGAACCGTGAGTATGACCAATACAACCGCAAGCATCATGCCCATCGGAAGAAGAAGCTTTGTCGATGCCTTTTCTCCTGTTGTTTTCGCCTGCCTTCTTCTCTCCTCAAAGGCCTCCTGCGATTCCTGTTTCAATAATTCCAGCAGTCCTTTACTGCCTTTTTTCAGATTCTGCGTCAGCAGAACAGCAAGGGAACGATACGCTCCGGTTCCCATACGCATTCCCATGCGCTGGTACGCTTCCTGCTCGGAAACACCGTTTTCCATCTCCTGGCAGGTAAATACAATCTCTTCATAGGCAAAACGTTTCTGCCCGCCAAGCGCCAGATTTTTCCGGTAATCCACTGCAATCCGCTCGAGTACTTTCCGCATCCCAAGCCCGGCACCCAGAAGAAGAACCATTTTGCTGACAATTTCGGGATAATCCCGCAGCATCTGTTCTTCTCTTTTCTGCCTTTCTTTTTCTTGTTCCCTTCCTTTTGCCGCCCAGCAGACTGCTCCTGCCGCCGCGGCAAGTGCCATAAGTTCCAGACCTGTCAGATCCGGCACTTTTGACCATGTTACAGTTTCTCCGTTCAGTGTCTCCGGCAGATAATAGGCTGTTTCTTCGGGATGCGCTTCGTTTTCTTTTTCCACTGCTTTTTTCAGTGCCCTAAGAACCGCATCCCGCCCTTTTATCTCCGGTGGATAGACCTGAACCTTCCGTATATATTCTGTTGTTTCCCCTGAAGTTCCAGTTCCGCTTTCAGCGTAACCTCCACTCCTTCTTCGGGAATCTCGTCTGACAGCAAACCCCGGCTGTCAATCAACAACGGCCTGTCTGTTTCCCAGCTAAGCGCCACCGGGCTTCCCGGTATTTCCGTAACCAGATCCATGTTTCTGTTTACCGTATGAAAAGACAGATTCCCACCTAAGATGATTTCATCCAGCGCCTCTATCGCCGCACTGAACGCCTCTTCTATCTCTTCTGCGCTGTAAGCTCTTGCAGGTACAGACAGTGTAATTCTTTCCGGTTTCTGATTTCCAACAGAAACCTCAAGTTTTTCCTCTGTCGGTTGGCTGCCTAAGGCACCCCGTTCCAGTTGAAGTTCCGCTTTTTCATCTCCTGAAACTTTTCGCACTCCGATCGGAAGGCAGAGTGCAGTGCCCGCTATAAACCTGTCGCTGCAAGGCAGAAAATCCGTCTCACCAATTGTGATCTTCCGCCTTTTTTCTCATCCGGAAATACCAGATGAACAGCCCCGCCCATGCGGTCAGACAAATCCACAACATTTGATTCCTCCCCTTTTTTGCGGACGAATCGTTATGATTCGCAGTCTTACTTTTTAAACTTCAATTGCTTCTTAAAACTCAATGTCCAGAATCTTCTTTCCAAGCACCCATGCCGCCAGATACACGGCAAGGCATCCGCTCATGAAGAAAACCCCGATTACATTCCCATACATCACACTTAAGAATTCCGGAAAGGAAAGCTGTACATATCCCAGAATTCCGAACGGCACAACACTCATAATATTCTGCTCGAACCGCCGGGAAGAAACGCCCGCACGGATTTCCCGCATCGTGTCAATTCTCGTACAGAAAATATCCCACGTATTCTGAAAGATCTCGCAGACATTTCCTCCTGTCCGCTTCGCAATCACCAGTACACTTGCAAACGTCGCAATATCGTCAATGCGGCTTCGCACCGCAAGATCCTGAAACAGTTGTTCCACCGGCACGGAAATCATCATTTTATGACGCATCCGGCGCAGTTCCTGTACCAGAATGTTTTCTTTTCCCAGCGACTGTTCCAGCTGTCCTGCCGCCTCCAGCACTGCATTTTCCATGGAATAGCCGGAACGCAGTGCCGTGTGCATCCACGCAATCAGATCCCGGAAGCTGTCGTACAGCTCCTCTTTCCGTCTCTGAATCCGGTTTTTCCGATACGTGTGAAAACATACGATTCCAACCGGAACCACAGCAATGCATGCCCACCACGCCCGGTAACAGAGTAGGTTCACAGCGACGGCAATCCCAAGACTGATTCCCGCTATTTCGAGATATTCCCGACCGGTAAATTCCCAGGTCTGATAGTCGATCCCTTTCGTCTCCTTCTCCTCTGCCATGCCCGTCTTTGCCTGGCTTCCCTCACGTATTCTCATCCTGTTTTCCCCTCCAGTTTTTCTCTGTGTACCAGTTCGCCTGTCTTTTGCAGGCCTCTCCCATATTCTCTTCGAAACAAAGAAACCGTTTTGATTTCGTCCTCCTCCATCCCTGTGATCTCTGCGATCTCCTCCACCCGACGGCTTCCATCCTCTCCGCGTCCTAAATGCACGAGAATTTCGATTCCCGATGCAATCTGGCGGCGGATTGCTTCCAACGGGAGCTGCACTCCCATCAGCACCATCGTTTCCAGACGGGAGATCATATCTTTCACGCTGTTTGCATGTGCCGTGCTCAAAGATCCCGCATGCCCGGTATTGAGTGCGGATAATAATTCAAACGTTTCCGCTCCGCGCACTTCGCCGATAATTACGCGGTTCGGCCGCATACGCAAAGCTGCGCGGATCAGATCGCGGATCGTAATTTCTGTTCCTGATTCCAGATTTGCCTCTTTTGCTTCCAGCCGCACCAGATTCTCCACACCCTGGATCTGCAGCTCTGCATTGTCTTCGATGGTTATGATGCGCTCGCCCTTTGGAATGTAGGCGGAAAGCACATTCAGAAATGTCGTTTTGCCAGATCCGGTCGCCCCGCCGATCATCATGCTGTAGCGGGTCCGGACGAGAGCCTGCAGAAACTCTGCCGCCTCTTTTGTAATACTCCCGATGGAGACCAGAAATTCCATCGTCACCGCCTGCTCCGGAAAGCGGCGGATGGTCAGAATCGGTCCGTTTAATGCGACCGGTTTCATGACAACGTTGACGCGGTCTCCATTTTCCAGCCGTGCATCCACAATCGGATTCTGTTCATTCACCACGCGGTTGCACCGGCCTACAATCTGCTGAATCACATCCTCCAGCTTTTCTGCGGAGGTAAAGCTTTTGCCGTATCTCTCGATTCTGCCGTTCCGTTCCACGAAGATATGCTGATAACCGTTTACCATAATTTCGGTAATTGCCGCATCTTCCAGCAGCTCCTGCAGGACATCGAGCCTCCGCACACTGTAGAACAGCTGTCTGCGCAGCTCCGCCTTCTGTGCCACCGGAAGATACCGTGTTTCTTCTTCCCCTAAAATCAGACCGTCAATCTCTTCGAGAACCTCTCCGTCATCCGGTTCGGATGCGATATCGATCCGCTCCATCAGTTTTCTCCGCAGAATTTCCGGCATTGTCATGTTTCTTCTCCTCTTCTGCCGTCCCGCAGAATCTGACGCACATAGTCGCCCAGCTCGCTCCAGACAAGCTCCTCAAAGTAGGCTTTTCCCGTCCGGTTTGCCGTGTGGAACGGAACGTGGATTTTCCGCATCTTGTCCAGCACCGACTGGCAGTCCCACCGGCGCAGCAAATTTTCAAACTGCTCCATTTTTGCCGCAGAAATCACATCATTCCTTATCGGAACGTAAATTTCATTGCAAAAATCCAGGATCTGATACAAATCCGCCACGCCATCCCCGAGGTCGAGAATCAGCACTTCATAACTGCTGTTCTTCTCAATCTCCTGAAACAGCCATTTCCATTCTTCGTATTTTGCAGTCTGAATGTCCATCGGCGATGCGGCGGGCGGCAGATAATCCAGGTTCTGCATCGACTGGACCATTCCGCCCAGTTTGTAGATGATGCCCTGATTTTCCTGTCTCGCATAATACAGAATATCGCTCATCCCCCTGTCGTAACTGCATTCCAGCAGCCGTTCAAATCCGGAATAGCTCTCCATGTTGAGATACAGCACTGCCCGCTCCTTCGCCAGAATCTGCCCCATCGTCAGGGCAAACGAGGTCTTCTGCGTCCGTCCGACCGGCGAATAAATGCCGATGATGCGCATTTCCTTTTTCGGCAGCAGTGCAGGCGATGTATCGACACCGTTTTCTACGCCGTAGCACGCCATGACCTCGCGGATCACCTTTTCCGACGACTGGTATTTGTAGACCGCCGGATACTGATCCAGCACCGGACTGTGTACGCCCTCAGACAGAATGATAATCTGACGGATCGGATACCGGCGGATCTCTTCTTTCATCGCTTTATCCGAAATCAGAAGAATCTCTGTTTCGTTATTCTTTGCGAACTCCAGAAACATCTCCGCACTGGAAAATGCATGCACTTCGAACGGAATATTTCTCTTCTGGTTCAGATATTCCATAAAATTGCGTGCATATTCCATTTCCGTGTCACAGACTGCAAAAACACTCTTTTTCTTTGCAGTATTCAATAAAATCCCCCAATCCAGAGCAGCACTCCCATCAGCACGGGAACGGAAAAATGGATGCACTCCATGCCCCACTTCCCATCGTAATAGGGAACCGGCTCTGTTTTTTTCTGGTATTTTCTTTTGGTAAAATAAGTTTGGAAATAATTGAAAAATTTGGTAAGACGCTGCGGTAAATTTCCGCAGACGAGAATAATTCCGATAGATAAGACCGCTCCAGACAGGAACGACACAATCATACATTTCAGGATCGCTGGCACACCGAGAAAGCCTCCAACAGCGGATAGGAGTTTGATATCTCCCGCGCCCAGCATATGAAAATAGAACAGAATGTAAAGTGCGAGTATCGGGAAAAGCATCCCAAAAAGAAAAATACCCGCTCCCGCGGCGCCATAGCGGATGAGCTGTGTAACCAGCCCGGCGATCCATGCGGTGATAATCCATTCATTTGCAATTCTGCGTGTTCTTAAATCCATCCATACCGCCCCTGTCGCAACTGTCAGTACCAGACAGTGCTGCAAAGACATTTTGTCTCTCACCTCCCGTTTCGTTTGGGTCAACTTGATTGTGAGGTCATTATAGTTGCCTCTTTTCGATTTGTCCAGCGGTTTTCAGCAACTTTTTCCGGTTTGTGAATTGCCTCCAAAAACGGGATGAAAATTTCTCACACCAAAAAGAAAAATCGTGTGAAAGGTTTTCCGTTTTTCGCGGATTCGTAGAATCGTATCGCAATTTCACCGCTGCTTTTTGGCTATTATTTTATGATCCTTTTTTGAAAGAAATTTTCCAGCCGCATCACAGCAAAAAGAAACAGACCAGAACTTTTTTCTTCGTTCTGGTCTGCTTCCATACAGTTTTTTCTGTTTTTACTGAATAAAATCCGCATACTCCGCTCTGCTGACCTTCTTCAGATCCTCCGGCGCCATGCACAGCGTGGTTCCGATTCTTCCCCCGCTCACGTAAACCTTGTCAAAATTCGCCGCACATTCCTGAATCACGGTCGGATACTGTTTTTTCATTCCGATCGGGCTGCATCCGCCGCGGACGTATCCGCTGACTGCAGTGATATCTTTGACATGGATCATCTCGATGGATTTCTCCCCCACCGCTTTTGCGGCTTTTTTCAGGTCTACTTCCTCTGCAATCGGAAGCACCAGCACATAATACTGCTTGCTTTTTCCCTGTGCCACAAGCGTTTTAAACGACTGCTCGACCGGCGCGCGGTTTTCTCTGCTGTGTGAAGCCCGTCGATAAATTCATCGCATTCATATTGAAGAACTTCGTATTTGATTTTCTGGCGGTCCAGAATCCGCATTGCATTTGTTTTGATTTCTTTTTCTTTTGCCATTATTTTCTCTCCGGTGCTCCCTGCAGTGCATACAGTTCTTTTTTGAGCTGTTTGATTTCTTTTTTCATCTCAATATTTTTCTGTTTCAGCCGTACGACAGCATCCCCGGCTTCTTCCGGTTTTACAGAAAGTAAACGTGCAATGCCGAGGGTATTGATGTGTTTTAAGCAGTAATCCGCATACGCTTTTTCACCGGAAAGCATGGTCACGCGGACGCCGCCTTTGTATTTCTGGGCACTTAAGATTTTGATCAGACGGATTTCCCCTGTTTTTGCAACGTGGGTTCCGCAGCACGCACAGCTGTCGCAGCCTTCGATCGTCACAATCCGCACCTGGCCCTCGATCTCTTTTTTGCTCCGGTAATCCATGGTTTCCAGCTCTTCCTTTGACGGATAACTGATCGTAACCGGAACATTTCGAAGCACGGCTTTGTTTGCTCCTGCTCCACATCGTAGAGCTGCTCCTCGGTCAGAACACCGTCAAAATCAACGGTAATGACATCACTTCCCATATGGAATCCAACGTTGTTGAAACCGTAAATCCGATGCACGATACCTGACACGATATGCTCTCCGCAGTGATTCTGCATATTGGAAAACGTTTTTCAAAGTCAAGTTTTCCAACTACCGTTTTGCCCGGCTCGAGCGGTGCTTCCACGGTATGCCAGATTTCGCCGTCGATTTCCTGTACATCCGTTACAAAAATTCCATCCAGTGTTCCCTCATCTGCCGGCTGGCCGCCGCCCTCCGGGAAAAATGCGGTCTGATCCAGCAGCACGCGGTACATGCCGCCCTCGCAGACGCTCCGTTCTACGGTTGCCTCAAATTCACCCAGGTACGCATCCTGATCAAATAATCTTGTTGTGCTCATAATTTTTCCTCTTTTCCGTCTATTCGTTTACAATGTCAATCTGGCACATTTTCATAGCTTCCAATGCATTTTTATGACTCTGCGGCGTTACGCCCGCGCACGCGGATGCATCGACAGAAATCGGCACTTCCGGATAAAATGCTTTCAGCAGCATGGCATTGGAAATCACGCAGATGTCGGTGCAGAGTCCCACGAGTTCAATGAATTCCGGCACGCCGCCTGCCAGTTTTTCGATCTCCTCCGGCAGATTTTTTGCACCGAAGGTGATTTTATTCATCACCACGGCCTGTTTTTTCTCCGCCATTTTCTGAATTGTATCCTGCAGTGCATGACCCTTCGTTCCTTCGATACAATGCTCTACCGGAAGTTTTCTGCCCTCGGACGTTTCCAGATAATCCGCAAAATGGGTATCTCTGGTGCAGATAACAGCTCCGTCAAACGAATCCATCACCTCTGCAACGCGGTCAACAATCCCGACCGCCTCTTTCGTGCCGATACTTCCGTCGATAAAATCATTCTGCATATCTACTACAATTAATACTTTCATCTTTGTTCTCCCTTCTGGGACATTTTTTTATAAATGCTGCATCCAGCTCAGTGCCAGTGAAATCCAGCTCTGGCACTCTTCGCGTACTGCGTTCTGGTATTCATAGCTCTGTGTCTCCTCGCTTGCAAGGCCAAGGCCGTGGCCGCCGACCGGATAAATATGCATTTCTACCGGAATCTCCAGTGCATGCAGTGCAGTAAAGAACAGAATGGAGTTTTCTACCGGCACGCAGTCGTCCGGCGCGGTATGCCACAGGAAGGTCTTCGGCGTATCGAGGCTGACTGATTCTCGAGAGACATCTCGTCTACCAGCTCATCGTACCGGTCTCCCAGCAGATTGGTGAAGGATCCGCGGTGCGCTTTCGGACCGGATGTGATAACCGGGTAGGATAACAGCAGACCGTTCGGACGAAGCTGCTCTGCGTCTACGCCAAGTTCTTCTGCAAGGAATGTTTTCTTTTTCCAGAACACACCGTACGATGCTGCCAGATGGCCGCCTGCGGAAAATCCCGCTACTACTACTTTGTTCGGATCAATATGATATTCTGCCGCATGCTCCCGCAGATGTGCAACGGTCCAGGCAAGCTGGCGGAGTGCCGTCGGATAGTGAGCTGCCGGAGCAACACTGTAATGCAGAACAACAGCGTGGTAACCGGCTCCGACAAACTTCAGCGCAATCGGCTCTGCCTCACGCTCGGACACCCATTCATAACCGCCGCCCGGGCAGATCACGATGACCGGACGCACGCGTTCCGGAGCAATCTCACGCGAGTTGTCCAGAAAATACGTATATAATTTTGCAGTTTCTTCTGTATCTTTTACTTTGACATCTAATACCTGATAATTCATAAGTTCTTCCTTTCACCCAATTTTTCCGGGTACGGCCACAGCCGCCAGTTTTTACTCTGTTGTCATTATACCGTATCGGCGCAAAATATCAAGCGTATCGCACCAGACACTTTTTTCTTTTCAAATCCAATTGCTCATAGTATAATAAATTTATATTTGCATGTTTTTGAGCGGCAAAAATAACACACAAAGGAGTATATTGCAATTATGGATTCCAATCTTATTGTCCTTACCGATCAGGACGGAAATTCTGTCCGTTTTGAGCTTCTGGATATCGTAGAATACAAGGAGGATGAGTACGCCGTTCTCTATCCGGCCGACGGCGGCGATGACGAACCGGTACACATTCTGCGCATCATTTCCGAGAATCTCGATGTCAACGAAGCCGAGTTCGAAGGCCTCGATGACGATGAACTGATCGACACCATTTATCAGATCTTCCGCGAGCGCAACGATCTGGACGACTGATTCTGCCACGCAAAAAGAGCAGCATTTTTACCTTTCACACGTCGGTAAAATGCTGCTCTTTCTTTATTCTAATTTTTCCTCTTTCTTTGTTTCAATCCACAGTCGGTAATTTCACAGAGTCTGACATGTCAGCAAAATGCTGACTGTGGTTTGCCTCATGTCAGTGGGGGATACCGATTTCTCTCCGCCCGCCACTGCCGTTAACTTTCTTATTTGCAATTCATCTCACCACCTATAGAGGTGAGAGAATCCTTGCTATTATTTGTTGAATATTTTTCCAATATCGCAGCCAGTGGAGAGAATATCTCTTTCTGAGGGACATTACAATTTATACTGCATAAAATTCCCATTGTGCACAAATCCAAAATCTGTATACAACTTAACGCCCATATCCGATGCCGTAATCTGTATTGTTCCGCATCCATATTCTTTTGCATCTTCTATCACACGGGACAGCAATTCTTTTGCAATACCTCTTCTTCGATACGCCGGATCTGTAAACATACTGGACAGTAATCCAATTCTGCCGCTCGGGCATCCAAAGTATGGAGGTTTTTCTACAAATGACATTCCACTTGTTGCGATGATGCTCTCTCCGTCAACAGCAATCCAAGATACAAAAGTACCATCCGCCATATGACGTTCATAGTAATCTTTTAACGCAGGTGCTAAATCAATTTCTTCTTTTGCCCCCTCTTCGCGAAGCTGATGGATTCTCATCTGAATGAAAAAATCCAGTTCCTTTTGGGTAAGTCTTTTATATTCGATTGCCATTTTTATTTCCTTCTGCTTATTTTCTCACATCCAGCACCTGCACATACGGGTCGTCCTTTGTGCATGGTTTCCAGTCGTCTTTTCCCTCTGCGTTCGGGTTTCCGGTTTTCATGAAATTGGTCCAGTCGTCCATCATTTCTTTGCTGAGGCATAGTCGCCTTCGGTTTTCGGGCGCCAGCTTCGGCCCAGGGTTCCGAACATGTACCAGAGTTCGGAGGAATGGAACGCTCCGGCGTCGTCACCTAACAGGGCACGGGTGAAGTAGTAAACGTAAGCCGGTTTTCTTCCGAGTTTTTCCAGCGCAATGCTCCAGTTGATGCATCCCTTATAGATGCCGCCGTGCTCGCCTTTTTCTTTCATCTCCGGGAACACGCCGATGTCGTCTGCGGTTGATCCGAGCATATATGGGATGTCCTTGATTTTTCCTTCGGTTACGGCATCGTTATAGCCGCAGGTCAGCAGATGATTGTCGATGTTCGGTACGAAGCTCAGCATTCTCGATGGATTTACGCGGCCAAACTCCTCCTGCAGCTCCACAATTTTCTCAGCCGGAATCGCACGCAGTTCTTCCAGCGATTTTGCTCCGCTAAGCTCTACAAATTCCTGGCCGATGGTTTCTGCCTCGGAAAGCGGCATATCGCGGTTCAGTCCGGTGTCGTAGCCGCCGGCGCTCTGGAAAATGGCTTTGCTGATCCAGTTTTCAGTCAGCGGAGAACTGACGAGTGTCTGTACGCTCATGCATCCCGCGGACTGGCCGAATACGGTGATATTTTCCGGGTCGCCGCCGAATGCTGCGATATTTTCTTTTACCCATTTCAGTGCTGCGATCTGGTCGAGAATCGCGTAGTTTCCGCTTCTTCCGACACCGCTCTCCTCGGACAGCCACGGATGTGCCAGAAATCCGAAAGCACCGAGACGGTAATTGATCGTAACGAGAATCACGCCGCGTTCGCAGTAAGCAGATCCATCAAATTCGGATTCGTGGCTGAAGCCGTGCATAAACGCGCCGCCGTGAATCCAGAAAGCAACCGGCAGTTTTTCATCCACTGTATTTGCCGGTGTCCAGATATTTAAGTACAGACAGTCCTCACTCTGCTTCATGCCGAATTCCGGGTCGAGATAAAACTCTTTTCCATAGAAGGAGTCCGGCTCATGCTCGGTCTGCGGGCAGACGCATCCGAAATGATCCGCCTTATAAACGCCCTCCCAGCACGCCGGCTCTTCCGGCGGCAGAATCGTTTTTCGCCTACCGGCGGCTTTGCGTACGGAACGCCGCGGAATACCGTGTAGCCGTCTTTTTGCACACCATGAATCTGTCCATATTTTGTTTTTGTCTCTGTAATTGCCATAAGTAAAAATCCCCTTTCCATTTCTTATAACTGTGATAAAAACCCTCATACAGATTTAGTATAGCAAATCTTTTTCTTCGCTTCTATATGCACAATTCCAAATAATGGCACCCAGTTTTGTAACTATTGATTATTGGTTATGCAGACATTTAAAAATCCTCTTGATTTATTAGCACACAGAAATAATAATATTTTGTATATAAGATTGACTTATTATCACTGACAAAAACCTTTCATGACTGATCTGGTTTACTTTGACCGGTTTTGGTGCTACACTTTTCTTTGCTTCAAAACGACATATTTCATAGTGAGGAGGGGTATTTAGTATGAAAGCCATTTTAACAGATCTTCTGGCAATCATCGGCGTTGTGCTGAATGGTCTGCCGCAGGGTCTTCTTGCTCTGACGTTTGGATTTGCATCGGTTCCGACGGCGCTGGCATTCTTTGTTGGTGCGGTGGGCAATACGATTACGCAGAGTGTCGCACCAATTTCCTTCCAGGCGGAGACGATCACTTACGCCGGAACGGCTGGAAAAGACCGTTCGGAACGCTGTACGATGATTTTTATCGGCGGTGTGATTATGGCTCTGATCGGAGTGTTTGGACTGCTGACAAAAATCGTAAACTTTGTAGGTGAGGATGTTGCCTATGGAATGATGGCCGGTGTCGGTATCATTCTGGTAAAGGCCGCGATCGATATGATCAAGAGTGATGCCATTTCCGGCGGTGTTTCCCTGGCCGCAGCACTGATCACCTATTACTTTACCAAAGCCAGTGCCAATACCCTGGTTTATACCATCGTCATTTCCGTTGTAGCATCCTGCATTGCCAATGCATTTTTCAACAAAGAGAAATCCAGCATTGTCGTAGAGGATGATAAATTTGTCCGCCAGAAATTTACAATCAATGCCAACGTAATTCTCGGCGCACTCGGTATGGTCTGCCTGAACATTGGTTCCAACATTTCCTTCGGCGGAATTACCGCAGGAATGGCAACCGGCGGAAATTACAACGTCGATAACCTGACCGTGATTTCTTCCCTGGCCGATATGTTTTCTTCCTTTTTCGGAGGAGCCCCGGTTGAGGCAATCATTTCCGCAACTGCCAATGCACCGCACGCTGTATGGGCTGGTGTCATCATGATGGTTGTGATCGGTGTAATTCTGCTTCTGAAACTGCTTCCGAAAATCGGAAAATTTGTTCCGTCTTCTTCGATCGCAGGTTTCCTGTTTGTACTCGGTATCTTCAAAACCGTTGTACTGGATGCGCCGTCTGCCTTCGCTGTCAATGCAGCCGTCGGCGGAACCACAATGGTTGTCACTGCAGTAACAAACCCGTTCCTCGGAATGCTGGCCGGTGTTGCTGCAAAACTGCTTGGATTATAAATTCAGTAACATAAGAGGAAAATCGTATGAAAGAATACAGCATGGAGCTCTGCGGAGTGAAAAGAACACTTCCATTTATCCCGATCAGTGAGGAGATGGCGTTTGCAAGCTTTGTTGTCCTTGGTGACACCGAGCTGGTAAGTGCATGTGCGCCGGAGCTGGCCGCAAAAATCGGAGAAGTCGATGCCATTGTCACCGCAGAAGCGAAAGGTATTGCCCTAGCGTATGAAGTAAGCAAAGAGCTGGGCCATAAAGAATTTATCGTTGCACGAAAAAGCACAAAATCCTACATGAAAGATGTGGTTTCCGCATCCGTTCATTCGATTACAACAGCGGGTGAGCAGCATCTTTATCTGGATGGAAAAGACGCAGATAAAATCCGCGGCAAACGTGTCTGCCTGCTGGATGATGTCATTTCCACCGGCGAGTCCCTGCACGCACTGGAATGCCTGATGCGAATGCCAGTGCAGAGGTTGTAAAAAAGCAGCGATCCTTGCTGAGGGCGATGCTGCTGATCGAAAAGATATTGTATTTCTGCAGAAGCTTCCGTTATTCAAAAAGACGGGCGACGGAGAGTACGAAGTCATCGAATAATTGCCAATCCTTCTAATGCATATAGAGAATAGAAAAACGGTGCAGTTCTGAATTTCTGCCATGAATTCAGAACTGCACCGTTTCTTTTTAAAAGAGACGCAGAAGCATCATATACGAAATGGTTCCAAGAAGGATGGAGACGAGGGTCTGGTGTTTCCATTTGTAGGTGATAAAAACGACCGCTGCTGCGAGCAGTTTCGGTACTGCGGCAGAGATACCGCCGGTGGGAATATCTTTCATACAGTAAATGATCAGTACCGCCATGATGGCAGACGGCAGTGCCTGGCCGAGTCGTTCGAGTGATGCGGGCATTTTACGGCTGCCGGAAAATGCAAAAAACGGGAGTGCACGGAGTCCGAAGGTGATCAGAGCGGAGACAGCGCCAGCGTGTACTTCTCTGCTTTTTCCCATTGGTCAATGAAGATAATGAGAAACAGGGCTGTCATACAGAAATCAAGGCCCGTCAGGTCAAATGGAACGATCTGGCCTAAAATGCCGCCAAGAACCGAACCAACTATCCAATAGTAGCGGCTGAACAGAGCGACGAGGAACATGGTGTCCTCTTTTTCTTTTTTCGGAAGATCTAAGGTACAGTTTACGGCGTATGTCTCATCGGTCATCGTGTGAATCATGTACAGCTTGCGGCGCCCCATCTGTTTGAATTCCTTCAGGAAGGTAATGCTGTAAAAACTCTGGCGGCTGTTCATCAGAAGTGCAGTGAGCGCAATGGTGATGAGGGAAGCGCCGCTAGAAAGAAACGTAATCAGAACGAACTGGAACGCGCCCGTATAGACCGTCAGACTTACCAGCAGTGAATCATACCAGGGAAAGCCGGCGGATGCCATCATCATGCCGTAGGCCATGCTGACGAAACGTAGCTGCAGAAAATCGGGATGGATTTTACGAAAGCAGTTTTAAGGTAGTGGAAGAAAATCGTTTCATAGATAAATATCCTCACGTAAAATAAATTTAAAATTAAATTTATCATACTATCTATATCATAGTGAGTCAATAGGAATACCATTTACGCCAAAGAAACGGATGACCTTCATCACCCGTTTCTCTCATTCTGCTCCAATCAACACATTCTTCCCCGCAAATGCAAACCCATAATGCCGGATCCTTTCCTGCGGCACGCCGAGGGCCACCAGTTCTGCGTCGTATTTTTTATCCACGATCTGTTTTAAAGCCTCCTGCACCGCATCTTCCAGTGTCTCCTTTTTTACCCGGCTGCAGACTTTAAATTCAATAATAATCGCCGGATCTTTTTCTCTATTCTTCGGAATCATCATCACATCATACCGTCCAAATCCACTTTCCCGATTCGACCGGATCTGATAACACTCTGCGCGTTCTGCCATCAGTCCCAGGACGAAGCCATGATAGAATCGTTCCGGCTCCAGACTTTCATTTGTTTCCCCGCCGACATCAAAATGGCTGAAGGTCGCAAGTGACACTTTATTCATATAATAATTCATCGCTTCCAGATCGCCCTGCATCAGTGCTTTCACAAAGCTGCTGTACCCAGCTTCCGATGCTTCAAACCATCCGCGGAACATATCATCAAACATGCTCACCGTTTCCAGATTGGTGATACGGAGCTGATACCACGGCTTCAAAGTAATTCCACGATACTCCACCTCTTCCGCTTTCAGATAACCGCTCGCGAGCAGCAGACTCCAGATTGCATTTTCATTGTAATCCAGCTGTTCAAACACCATCTGCTCATCAAAGTTCACCGTGACTGCCTGTCCGTTCAGTAGATCTTCCATATACTCTTTGATTTCCGGCGAGGCGGTGCGGATCAGCTTTCCTGCCAGACCGTTCGAACTCGTATCTGCAGTACGGGCGCAGTTTCTTTTCTTTTAAATAATTGGTAATCGACCATGGATTGTAGATATCGCGGTGTCCGCCAAAGATAAATCCATCATACCACTGCTTCACAACGTCCTTTTTGTCTCCCATTCCGAACTCGTCCAGAGATGCAAAAACTTCCTTTTCGGTAAATCCAAAACAGTCCGCATACAGATCCGATGTCGTCGTCACCACACGCAGATTATTTAAGTCAGAAAAAATACTTTCTTTCGAAACCCTCGTGATTCCGGTCATCATCGCACGTTCCAGATAAGGATTCGTTTTAAACGTCGCATTAAACAGACTCCGCACAAACGTTGTAAATTCCGCCCAGTAGCCATGGACATACGCTTCCTGCATCGGCGTGTCGTACTCATCCAGCAGAATAATCACTCTTCTGCCGTAATACCGCGCCAGATACATACTCATATTATTGAGTGCCGCTGCGGCCTCCGCATCACCCATATGCAGATTGACCTCGTTGTATGCTTTCTTCTCATTTCCGCTCAGCAGATCCCCATCCAGAAGATAACGGTTTTCTTCATACACTCTCGCAATCTGCTGTTTGATCTGGATTTTTGCTTCCGAAAGCTGATCTGCTTTCACGGCTGCAAAACTCAAAAAGATCACCGGATACTTTCCCTGCAGTTCCCGATATTTTTCTTCTTTCCAAACGCCAAGTCCTTCAAACAGATCGCCCCGGGCGGCATATTTATTAGAGAAAAAGCAGTCCAGCATGCTCATATTCAGTGTCTTGCCAAAGCGGCGGGGGCGGGTGATCAAGGTGATTTCATCCCCGTTTTCCCACCAGTCCTTGATGAAGTGAGATTTATCCACAAAGAAATAATGGTTTTCCCTTAAGGATGCAAAATTCTGTTTTCCTATACTGATTACTTTTTCCATCCATCACACCTGCTTTCGGAATTTGTCCTTTTCTCGATTATACACTATCCTTTCCTGAATTCCAATCTTAAAACATCCTATTCGCCGCAAACGTAAAAAACAATAACGCCAGAAACAGCACTTCCAGCACCGCTCCCAGAATGGTAATGATCTTTCCCGTCTTCTCTTTCCAGATTTTTTTCATCCCCAGATACAATAGAATTCCGATCACCGCGCCAAGCGTATTATCGATCACATCCGTAATATCACTCGCGCCGATCGCAAAAATATACTGTGTCACCTCAAAAAACAGGCTTAGTCCCGATGCAAGGAGAATGCGGTTCTGAATTTCGCTGTCCGGTAGATGGCTGAGATGCAGAGGCCGAACGGCAGAAAGACCAGCATATTTTCGATAATTTCACTAATCTGCACTTTCCCGTTCACCACAACCGACGCCGCATACGGAACCAGATTAATCCCCCGCAGGTGCGGAATTTCTTCCGGGCGCAGAGCGAATTTGAATAAAATGCACCAGACAAGCAGCGCCAGGTAAATGCCGAATACCACAAGTAATGCTTTTGATTTTTTCTCGTTTTTCCAGGTCATGTTCTTTCCTCTCTCATCTTCACTTGATAAGAGGATTCTACCAAAACATTCTTAGGATTCCGCTTCTTCTTTTCCAAAGAAATCCCAATAAATTTCCTAAGATTTTCTGATGCTCAGATTCTTTTACATTTCTTCGTCATGCCAATTTATTATATCTTTCATATCAATTATATCTTTTACATATCACAAAAAAACTGTGTATAATACCCCGTGTGCAGAGAAATGAATCAAAATGAAAATCCCATGTTCCCCTGGGACAGCAGTATTCTCCCCACTGCTGTCCCTCCTTTCAGGGAAACTGTTACTGACAGTTTTCTTTGGTGTAGACGAAAAGAGGAGGCTGTGCAGCGACCACAGCCTCCTCTTTTCTATCTTTTTCGTTTTTCTTTTTGTTTATTTCTTAATCTCATATCCGCAATACTGCATGACCAGCTCACAGAACATTGCGTTTGCCCAGGAGAACCACTCTCTGGTGTAAACGGTCGGATCATCTACGAAAACACCCTCGTGCATCAGTCCTGTACCGCCGTCGGTTGCCATCAGTTCGTGGATCATCTGATGTTTCTCCTCTTTTGTCGGTGCGGTCAGTCCCTCGATGGCTTTGGAGATGTGCCATACGTAGCGGACCGGTGTGTGCGGACTTCCGATTCCGGAAAGCTTTGTTCCGGAATAGTAGAACGGGTTTGCCTCGCTTAAGATCAGCTTTCTTGTGTTGTCAGCCACTTCCTGGCTTTCCGGCTCGTAGCCGAGATAGCTCATAGCCAGAAGACTCGGTACATTGGCATCGTCCATCAGATTATACTGGCCAAAGCCGTCTACCTCGTAAGCATAAACATCGCCAAGTCCCCAGATATGGGTGGTACCGTAAGTCTCAATGGCCTGTTTTACGGTCTTTGCCATCTCTTCTGCTTTCTTCGCAATCTCCTCTTTTCCGCCGACGAAATCTGCGATCTCCTTCAGATAATTCAGAACGACAACCGCAAACATGTTGGACGGAATCAGATAACCGTAACGGCAGGAATCATCGCTTGGACGGAAGCCGGACCAGATCAGGCCGATGCCGGATTTTACCTGCGCACCTTTTCCGTCGCGGGAAAGCGTATCGGTGTAGGAGCAGTTTTTACGGATGAAGCTGTACGGGGATTTCTCCTCGTGATTCATTTCGGTCTCAAATACAGTCAGGATTTTGTCAACACCCTCCCAGAAAACCTCGTCAAACTGATCCGTTCTTCCTGTATTCTTCCAGAACAGATAGGAGAACTGCAGTGGATAGCAGAGAGAATCGATCTCATACTTTCTCTCCCAGATCCACGGTCCCATATCGGTCTCGTCCTTCTCCCAGCAGTTGCCGTTCGGTCCTTCGTTAAATGCGTTTGCGTATGGATCGATGTTGATGCACATAAACTGGCGGCGGATCAGGCCCGCGATCAGGTCAGCCAACTCCGGGTCGTTCTGCGCCGGAACAAGGTACGGGCGCAGCTGTGCTACCGAGTCACGCAGCCACATGGCCGGGATATCTCCGGTGATGACGTAGGTGCTGCCGTCCTCCATTTTCTTTACGGTTGTGTCGAGGGTATTGGAGTAGCATCGCTCAAACATATCAACGATTTCCGGCTCGTCTTTCAGTTTTTCTCTCAGGCTTAAAATCAGCTCCTGAACGGACTTTGGTAATGTCTCTTTCATTCTTTTTTCATCCTTTCGCTCAATTTTTTCATTTCCCGTTATCCTGCAACAGGGCATCTCCGTAATCGAAAATGCCCTGTTGTAGTTCTTATAAAGTTAATGTATCAAACTTATTTCTGTGCGTCAATCTGTTTCTGAGCTTCCTCGCGGATGGTCTCCCAGCCTGCTGTCTCAAGCTCAGCATCGATGGTTTTTACAAGCTCTCTTGGATCCTGTGCGCCGGTGAATAACTCAGAATAGTATTTTTCATATACGGCACGGCAGTTTGCAAGCTCTGTTTCGATGTTGGAGGTATCCAGGTTGAATCCAAGCATCTCAGACGGAGTTGCTTTCTCGTTCAGCTCTTCTACTTCATCCCACTGGTTGAAGTCAACATCGTCTGTCTGAGTTACGTTGAAGAAAGTACCCTGGGTATATCCGGCCATACCCCAGTCAGTGGTCAGGCGGTGTACCTTATTGTCATCGGTGTACTCGAAGTCTTTTCCTTCTGCTCCATAGTAGAACCAGTCACGTACTTTGGAATCCGTATTTACCAGGTTCAGAAGCTGAAGTGCTTTGTCCGGGTGCTTGCATCCGGAGTAAATACCATTGATGGAACCACGTACAGTTGTGTTGGAAACGACTGTGTTGCCATACTGTACTGCTGAACAATTGGCGATACCATTGTTCGGACCCCATGTTGTTTTTGCAGCGCCGCTCCATCCCTGTGCAACAAAGAACATTGCGTATTTGCTGGAATCATCTGCTGTCGGAGCGTCTCCGTTGATGATGCCCTCCTGATACATTTTACGAACGATATCCAGGTTGGAAAGGATTTCTTCGTCATCCAGCGGATTGACAACGGTCTTGCTGTCATCGCCGTATTTAACGCCGATTGCCGGAAGTCCGGAGCTTAAATCATCGTAGTTCAGGTTCAGCAGGAAGTTTGCACCATTTTTGGACATGAAGTACGGAGATCCGCCTTCGCCCTCTTTTACTGTCTTCAGAGCATCGTACAGAGTATTGAAATCTGTTACAGAATTTACATCAATGTTATATTTGTCTGCAATATCCTGATCCCATACAAAGTACTCGGAAAGGGAGCTGTCTTTGTAGGTCGGTACGCCGTAGATTTTTCCATTTACTTCTACTGCTTTCCAGTAATCTTCCGGAATCATGTCATACAGCTCGGAAGCGTTGTCTTTGAGCAGATCTGTAATGTCCATCAGTGCGCCGGTGTTCACCTCAGAAGAGTAACGGTTCTGGTCGGTGAACAGGATATCGAAATACTCGCCGGAGTTTGTGATAACGCTTCTTCTGTTATCCCAGTCACCCCACGGAACGATTTCCATGTCTACATTAACGCCGATTTTCTCCTCCAGATATGGTTGATCTGTGCAAGCCACTCATCATAATCCTTCGGCATTCCGTTACCAACCTGAATCCATTTCAGTGTAACAACTTCATCTTTTGCATCACTCTTTGAAGAGCTGCTGCTTCCGTTGCTGCTTCCGCAGCCTGCCAGCATGCCACCGGCCATAACAGCAGAAAGTGCAAGAGCTAAAAACTGTTTCTTTTTCATTGTAGCATCCTCCTGATATAAAATATAGAATGTTGAAATTATCCTTAACCGAAGCCTTTTGCTTCAGTATGAGATCCATAAAGGTAAATGGTCGATCAGCCTTTTACCGCACCGACCGTCAGACCGGAAATGAAGTATTTCTGGAAGAACGGATAGCAGCATGCGATCGGGATGATGATGATGATTGCCATCGCCATACGGGCGCCCTCTTTTGGCATCGAGTTCATGTACTGTGCGTGGTAACGCCAAGAGACGGGTTGTTTGCCATCACCTCAATATTTCTCTGTACGTGATCCAGCAGAGCCTGCAGGGAATACAGCTTGGTATCGCTGATGTACAGGGAAGACTGGAACCAGTCGTTCCAGTAACCGAAGGTGAGGAACAGGGCGATCGTTGCCATCAGCGGTTTCGACAGCGGCAGGGCGATCTTTCCGAAAATCTGGAACTGGGTTGCTCCGTCGATCTGTGCCGACTCAATGATGGATTCCGGAATGTTGGTCTTGAAGAACGTTTTACAGATAACAACGTTGAACGAAGAAACACAAAGCGGAAGGATCAGCGCCCAGATACTGTTTTCAGGTTGAGGAACTGTGTGTTAACTACATAAGAAGAAATCATACCACCATTGAAGATCATTGGAATAAAAACGACCATGGTGAAGAATCCGTTCAGTTTGTAGGTGCTTCTGGAAAGAACGTAACCCATCAGCATCGTAAGGGCAACTCCGATTACCGTACCGATAACCGTTACCGCAACGGAAACGCCAAGTGCTGTCAGGATCATCTGTCCTTCCCGAAGAAGAAATTTGTAGGAATCCAGCGAGTATGCACTCGGAATAAACTGGTAGCCGTTCATCTTGATCGAATGCTCGGAAGAAATCGAGATCATAAAGATGAATACCACCGGGATAATACAGGCCAGGGCGAGGATCACAAAAATAACATTGAAAATTGCATTTGTAGATCCCTGGATCTGATTTAAATGTGAAGAGGAAGCCAGATCAAGATCTTTTTTCTTTTTTGCCATTTTCGTACCTCCTTAAATAATCGCGCTGTCTTCATCAATCTTCTTCACAATGGCATTGGCAAGAAGGATGGTGATGCAGCATGCAACAGACTGGAAGAATGTTGCCGCAGAAGTCATTCCGATCGGAGTGGAAGACTGCAGTGCGTTGTATACATATGTGTCGATAGTTGCTGTCGTTTTGAAGATCGAACCGCTTGCTCCCTGAGAAAGCTGGAAGAACAGTCCGAAGTCGGAGTAGAAGACCTTTCCGACATTCAGGATGAACATCATGATGATGACACTCTTTAAGCAAGGCAGGGTAATGTGCCATACCTGCTGTCTCTTGTTGGCGCCGTCCATAACGGCTGCTCGTACAGTGTGGTATCAATACCGGAAATGCTGGACAGGTAGATAACCATGTTGTATCCGGTAGATTTCCACAGATACATGAAGATCAGGATAAATGGCCATACACCGGCACTCATGTACCACTGAATCGGTTCCTTGCCTGCATTTCTCATTATACTGTTGATCAGACCGTTGTCCTGGTTCAGGAATGCATCCAGGAAGTAGGAAGCTACAACCCATGACATGAAATATGGGAAGAACATCATCGTCTGATATACCTTCGACGCTCTTTTGTTGTGCAGCAGGCTGATCATGATAGCCAGTCCTACGGAAAATACCATACCAAGAACGATAAATGCAAGGTTATACAGGATTGTGTTTCTCAGGATGACGAACAGGTCGTTGGATCTGATCAGGAACGAAAAGTTTTTGAAGCCGGCCCAGTCACTGTGGAGCAGGTTATAAATGAAACTCTTTCCGCCGGTGATTTTGTAATTCTTGAACGCAATGATCAGACCGAACATAGGCAGGAAGCAGAACAGAATATACCAGATGGTGGTCGGCAGCGCCATGACGGTCAGCTCCGTGTCATTCTTGGTCCAGCGTCCTTTTTTCTTTTTGCTTGGTTTACTCAAGATTTTTTCCTCCTTCTCCCGATTGCTCGGGCTTATCACTTGATCCGTTTATCTTACAAACGGAATCCCGGTAAATAATCTTTCCGGGAATGCGGTATACCTCGCCGCTCTTTTTCTGCGGTTCATTCATATGTTTGATCATACGTTTTGCCGCAAGACGTGCAATCGCGTCGGTGTCAACCGCAACCGTGGTGAGCGACGGACTGCACAGTTGTGCATAAATGGAATCATCAAAACCGGTCACGGAAACATCCTCCGGTACGCAGATTCCACGCTCTTTTAATGCCTGCACTAATTTGAATGCGGTGGCATCGCAGTTACAGACAAATGCGGTGGGCAGCTTCTCCGGTAGCAAAAGCGGAATGGCAATGCCTTCATCGCTTCGGTCCGGGATTCTCCACTCATTTTTCGGGGAAATTCCCTCCTCCAGCATTCTCCGCAGATATCCGAGATATCGGTCGGAAATACTGGTTGTACTTCCTACGGTTCCGACAAATCCGATGTCTGTGTGGCCCTGCTGGATCAGGTAATTGGTCAGCTCATAGGAGCTGTAAATATTCTCGGTGATGACGGAATCGGATTTGTGGGTTCGATCGTAGATGTCCACATACACTTTCGGGAGATCAATCTGTGCAATCTGCTCCCGGACACCCTTATCGAGAATACCAAGAAAGATCAGGCCGTCGAACAGCCCTCTGGTCTGTATCGTGTTCATGTCCGACGGGAGTGTTGCTGTTGTCGGAGAAATCATGATACTCGAACAGGATGCTCTCTGCAGCTCGTAGATGATCCGCTCGTACATTGCCATATAAAATTTTCCTTCGTCTCCGGAGCTGAACCGCGGACTCATGATGATACCGACTTTTTTGCTCTTCCGTTTTCCGTAGTCCGGAAGGACATAACCGGATTCTCTCGCAAGCGCAAAAATCTTTTCTTTCAGTTCTTCTCCCACGCCGTCTTTTCCGTTCAGCGCCTTGGAAACTGTTACTTTACTGATGCCCAGCTTATCTGCCAGGTCCTGCATGGATACTGATTTTCTCTCTGCCATGTTACCAACAGCCCCTCTATTTGTTTCTTAACTTGTGTTAGATGTTAACATCTTTTAGAAAGATTGTCAATAGCCTTTTCGTTATTTTGTATATTAAAATTCTTATTTTCCAGTCCTAATTTGTATAGATCGAGGAGTATTCTTCTGTTTCTTTTGATTTTTTAGACAGAAAATCTGTGTTCTTGTGTTAAGTCACATAACATCTTAATATTAACGCAGTACTTTTTCGCCTGTTTTCATTTTTAACGAAAAAGCAGCGGAAAGTCTGACTTTTTCGTCTTGTTGTCGCCCTTTCGCTGCCTTTCACTTTTCTATTATCTTCCGTACTGCTGCCGGATCGCCATAGCCGCATTGATTGCCACCGCCAGAAAAAAGACGGCTACAGATATCCCTGTTCCCATTGTTACTGCTTTGAACACCCATAAAATTGTTCCGCCAATCCCGGAACCCAGATTAACAATATAGGCATTTTTATAACAGGCCGCCAGTCCGATACAGGCAATCGCACTGCAGACAAAAAAGAATGTATCAAAGAAAACATTGATATCCAGTGTTCCATTTACTTTTGAGAGGACAGCCGCTATAATTCCAAACAGTATCATCGCTCCAAGAACCGTAAAGCTCAGCTCCCTGCGGTTCATCTTCCGCATAATGGTTTCCGTCTGTTTCTTCTTCCCTCTCCATTTCCAAAAGCTGTAAAGAGCCATCGGAGCCTGCATAAAAATCATAAATACAAAAGTTGCATATATCTTCGTCTGCCATGCCAGAATGCCATTGCAGATCGCATAGACAAAGCCAATCAGGAATCCCGGTGCAAAATTCATGGACACCATAAAATTAAACGTAATGCCGATCAGGGCTGTTACCAGGGCAAACAGCGTGTCCCCGCCAATCACCCCGGCCGCAGCGACTGCTGCAATCTGCAGCAGCAGAACAATATATTTTTTCTTTTCCATATTTTTAGTTATCCGCAAATAAAAGTAACCACACCCTTGTCATTATCCGACAGACTTTCCATATCTTTCTCTGCGGTTTCCTGCTCCACAATCTCCACTCCATAACGGAACTCACTGAATCCGGACAGGTCCATCTTGAAGTTTGTTTCCCATGTGTTATTCATAATCCAGCTGTAAACCGGCCGTTTATTATTCTCCTCTTTGTTATCGCACAGAAGGATTGGGTGGGATTCCATCTCCCCCATGTAAAGTAACGGTGTGTCAAAAGTATTAACCAGAATGGCTGATCTTTTGTCCGGTAAACGAGCCCTTCATCCGCAATATAGTATTCCATATTGGTGCCAGGAAGCTGATCAATACCAGGGCGCATGGTAACACCTCCATTCTGGATCATCACTTCCGCATCCGGAAGATTTAACGATAACGGAAGGTACAGGCTTTCGATATCCTCGCTTAATGTTTTGGCTACCCGGTAAGAAAACTCAATTTTCGGAAGATGACGGTACATTTTGATCACAACACTGCTGTGATACGTTCCCTCCAGGGTAAAGATCAGTTCTACTTTGGTAAACACCGGTCCGTGATCCAGAATTTTCACATCCGTAAGGTCACCCTGATACTGCTCTGCGTGAAGTCCGCGGATATTTCTTCCGATCAGACTGCGTTCCGCATAAACCCCCTTCCGTATTTCGGTGCGTTCATAAACCGGCGTGAAGAACGTTTCCAGACCGGATTTGCACATTTCAACCTCTGCTTTTTTATTGTAAAAGGAGGTAATACCCTCTCCGACTTTCCATTTGATCTGAAAGAAATCGTTTTCCAGACCGTAAGGCAGTTTGTAACTTTCCGGATCGTACGTGTTCACAATATCGCGCACCCGCTCTGCGCCTACCCAGGCAGTTCTGGTGAACAGGGTCTGGGACAGAGCCGGCTGCTCTTCGTACGTGAACGTTTTCTCTTCCATTGGCTCAAATTCTGCCAGAAAACTTATCAGGACTCCGCGCGGATGAGCAGACAGCTGCACCTCCATCTCCTGTTTTGTTTTGTCATCGGTTACTTTAACTGCAGAAAGACTTAAGGTTTCTACGTAAAATTCTACCGGAAATACTCTCTTTTGATGGCTTGTGGAAACAGCTTTCACTTTGCCGGACAGATTGTAATACCGCAGGATATCACCCAGTTTATGGCACTGCTCATTTTTACGCATCGCTGCTGCCTCATGTGCTTTGGATGCATAACTGTTTTTCCGCATATCCAGATTTGTCACCATGGTATCGTACGGATTCGTTACCGTAGCAGAATGACCCAGGTGTGCTCTGCATATAAAAGAGAATTATCGCCATATGCCTGAATCAGTTCTTCGTTATGTACCCTGTTTTTCTTCCAGTCGGTCGCAGATATGGTTCAGTCGTACGGCCTCTTTGTAATGTTTCACCGCATATGGTGTACTTCCAACGCCATTGCCCCACCAGTCATTGATGGCACCTCGATACACCGGTGCATCCTGCACTTTATCCCGGATCTTGTCATACAATTCCTGAAGCGTCACCATATGCATGGTGACTTCTTCGCCATATTTTTCATTAAACAGCGCAACCGTATCTGCAATGGCCGGGTTGATCGGCGCATTATCCGAAAAAACGCCGGAAACACTGGTGATATAGAAATCGTACGGATAACCGTTTTCTTCATATTCCTTTATGCTCGCAGCCAGATTCGTGTGCAGATTTTCCAGAAGTCCTGTCACATCACCATTCTTTTTGCCGAAGTAGTTTTCCGTCATAAAATTAACATTTTTGTTCAGAACAATGCCGAGGGCATTTCCCAGGTTATAATGCTCACCATTCCATACCAGCAGACGCTGTCCGTTCTCATTTTCCCAGAAATACGGTTTCTGGTTCTGATACAGCGGATACATGCCGTGATGGGTATGGATATTGGTATACAAAAATTCTACTCCGTTTTCGATCAGGGCATCGCGCTGTCCCATGGAGATACCATTAATATCTGCAATCATGGCTGTTTTGATCTGGATTCCTTTTTCGCCGCAGATTTCCTGCATCGTATGGATTTTTTCTTTCAGATATTTGCAGTCGGCAAGATCATTAAAGTTCAGATAATTGGCAGACAGACCGATGTTCCCTTTTTTTACAAGATCGAAAAACTTTTCTTTTTCTTCCTCCGTTGCCATTTTGAAAAACTGCTCCACGCAGTACCATGTCTCACAGTTCCATTTCAGATCTTTCTGGGTTGTGTTGTTTTTGATTCCATTTTCAATCAGTTCGACCGCCCTGCGGATGTTGTTTGCCTGATTGTAGATAACCTGCTCCTGCAGATCGGTGTAACCCACGTCAGTGTGGGAATGATGTACGATGTAGACTTCTCTGATTTTGTGTGTCATTTGCTATTTTCTCCTTTTTATGCTAGAATGCTAACAATTGTTCTTGCAGTAATGCCATATCATTCATTTATCAATGATTTATTTTTAAAATTATTATATTCACAGAAGAATGTATAGGTGGAAACGACTTATGAATGAAAACGAATTACTTATTAAAAATCGCCTCCGGGAGGCAACTGTCATTCTCGAACGTGCTAATCTGATTATTTGCGATGAATCCTGGAAATGCGATTCCTCTCGTCCTCCTTTTTCCAGCTTTCAGCTGGTAATACAGGGGGAAGGCACAGTTCAGGTCGACCAGACAGTATTGCATCCTCACGCAGGTCAGTTATATCTGCTCCCAGCCTGTACGCATCAATCTTTTTTTACAGATGTTCAAAATCCCTATCGCACCTATTTTTGCCATTTTCAGATTACCTGTCAGCAAACGGACCTCTTTCAGCTGGTTCAGTTTCCTCTTTGTGTTGATGCTAAAGACCCGCAAAAAGCACAGCGAATTTTTCAGGACATTATTCAATCCTGTAAGCAGACGGATATTTCTTCCGCTTTGAAGGCCAAACAGGCTGTCTTTCATCTGCTCTGCTATTATTTTGAATGCTGCCCGCCTGGAAGTGTCTCTTTCATTCCACAATCCTTTGATTCTCCACTTTCCAGTGCAATTGCCTATGTTGAAACACATCTGCATGAGCAGATTACCGTACAACAGATGGCAGAAGTGGCCGGCTACCATTCCAGTTACTTTACAAAACTATTTCAGACCCACATGGGAATTTCTCCTGGACAGTTTATTCTGCAGAAAAAAGTGGAAACTGCAACGCTGCTTTTAACTTCTACAGATCTGCCCATTTCCAAGATTGCAGATACACTCGGTTTTGATAACCAGTTTTATTTTTCAAATTTTTTCAAAAAGCAAACCGGCATGGCGCCATCTTCCTACCGCCGTTTATATCTGTGCTCTTGTTTGGATTCTTAAAATATTCTTCTGTTCTCCTGTGCAAAAAGAGTTTAGCACAGGAGAATCTCCAATAACATACATTATTCTTCCTGAAATATATAAAATTCTACGTTCTTTTTTCCATGCAGCTACCATAAGTTTTTATCACTTTTCCCTTATCGCACTGATGCTACCAGCATTTTAATCGTCTCGCCTTTTTTCGGTACAATCCGATACGTTCCGACCGCTGCCGGAACAATGGCGGTTTCTGCGTAATGTACCGTAAACGGTGCAAAGCTTCCATCCACGCTCTCAATCGTAGCACTGCGTCCATCCACCAGGTTCATGACGTGAACGGTGTCATCCATGGAAACGGTGTACACTTCCGAAAGTGTGTAGCGCATCGTATCGATAAATTCGCGGCTGTGCAGTCCGGTGCGCTCCACTTCACAGTTTTCTGTTTTTTCCAGTGTTTTCTGCTGGCCGACGATATTGTCGTACACCCATTTGGTATCGCGGTTCCACTGGATATTTTCATACCGTGGTCGAGGTGGATCGGACGCGGCAGTCCATCCATGCCAAGGCGGCCCCAGTCCCAGAGTTTGAAGGTAAAGATATACGGTGTCGCACTGATCTCCAGCACCATCGTGTTTTTTCCTGAGCAGTGCACCGTTCCTGCCGGGATCAGCACATGATCGTGTTTTTTGGCCGGGATTTTGTTGACATATTTTTCCGCAGGGAAAGTTCTTCTCCTTTTTCTGCTGCACGGAGTTCCCGCTCCATCTCTTTTTTATCCACGCCTTCTTTGAGGCCGAGGTATACATACGTTTCCTCGTCTTCATCGGCATCCAGAAGATAGTAGCTCTCATCCTGCGTATATGGCATGCCGAATTTTCATAGATATATTCGGTCAGCGGATGTACCTGCAGGGAAAGGTTCTGGCCGCCCATCGTATCCAGCAGGTCAAAACGGATCGGGAATTCTGCGCCGAACCGGCCGTGGACTCTTTCACCCAGCAGTTCATGCGGCGCATAGAAGACAAGATCCTGTGCCGGTACTTTTAAGACTTTTCCGCCGATTTCCAGATTCAGGCTGTTTTCCTCCGGAACTCCGTCAAAGCTCCACGCGAAATTTTCCTTCAATGCATCCAGACCAAAGTTTTCCTTCATCCACTGACCGCCCCATACGCCAGGGTCGAAATACGGCTCCATACGAAATGGCTGTCTGGCAAGCTGCTGCAGTGCGCCTCGGAAGGCATTTCCCGTTGTAAGAACCGGTGCATTTTCTTTCTCCGTATCCAGAAGATACGTGAATTTTTCATACCGCTCTTTTTTATAGCGATCCGCCAGACGCCATTCAATGAAAAATCCCCGTTTATATTTCGTCAGGATCGGATCATTATAATTGGTACTGTGCCAGTTTGGCATGCCGCTCCGGTAGCGGAGCTGAACTTCCCAGCGGGTCAGATCACAGTAAACAAGAACATCTGCTTCGGCCAGAAGCTCTGTCGCTGTACCAACGATCACGATCAGACCACCGTTTGTATCTTTTTCTTCCGCACATTCTGTCTCAATTGCTTTTTTCATGGTTTCCAGCTTTTCGCTCTCAAACCAGGTGTCTATGGTTTTATGACACATAATGCCGAAAACACGGTCATCGGTGATGTAATCGTTAAATTCTCTTAACAGCGTTTCTTCGTCTTTGGCACAGTCTTCGATATCAAAAATCCGGTCCGGCTGCAGCGCATTGGTCAGTTCCATTATTTCTTCTTTTCGTACACCCGGGTACAGATCAAAGGAAAGAATACAGGTTTTCTT
>ENA-OQIR01000085-OQIR01000085.1-human-gut-metagenome-genome-assembly--contig:-NODE-85-length-40403-cov-3.425762_pt1 | contig 40403 bp, 51 predicted proteins | sample MGYA00242580_ERZ504745 | MGnify/ENA primary metagenome ERZ504745 (study PRJEB26092, sample SAMD00036214) | human gut metagenome | host: Homo sapiens | study: EMG produced TPA metagenomics assembly of...
CGATAGTCTCTTACATCCTTTAATAAAAGCATAATTATTTTGGATGGGCGGTGTATCCATCATCTCAGGTACTCTTTTCAGAGTGCGTCAGGAACCTTTTCTGACCTCAAAAATAATTATGCTTGTTATTATCATACTCACTTTCTATAAAAAGAAATACTATTTAATTTCTTCTTTGTCAGGATTATTTTTTCTGTTTTCAGTGCTGTTTTTTCACACTCAGTAATAACTTCCTTAATCCTTCCACTATGCAAACGTCTTACTATTTTTGATTCTTGTACTTCATGCATGGTTGCAACATATAAATAGTCCCCATCTTTATCTAATTTTATCCCAATTAAAATATTATCTTTATAACACTTAATTAATTCAAAAGAACTATTTTCCTTTTCGTTTAGATTAACTCCCGAGCTTTCATACTGCTCATATTAAATTGTGATCATTCTACGTTCTCAAACATCTCCGCTAATGTCATGGAGATTTTCGGAAAGTCTTTCAATGTCACCACTGTATCTGCATTATAATGTTTTTCTTCTGAATCATCCTGAAGAATGTAACTGTATTTCAAATCATATTTACCATTTTCCAGATAGTAGATTTCTACAGCCCGCTCTCTTGGTGAAATGATCCAGTATTCCTCAACTCCTGCATTCTGGTAAAGCTCCTTTTTGACAGTCTTATCTCTCAATGCAGTCGCAGGACTAAGAGTTTCCACAATAAATCTGGGTGTACCAGTATAGGAACCACCTTTCAAGTGCTTACGGTCACATATAATCATCACATCTGGTATCACATAATCATTATTCTCCTGTGCATGATATTTATAATCCAGATTCTCCATGAAAGCCAAGCACAATGTTCCTTTTAATCCACTTTTTATAATGGAATAAATATTACCATCTACAATCCCATGCTGATAATTTGGTGACGGTGACATATCATAAATCACACCATTGATCTTCTCTTCTTTTCTATATTCCTCTTCAAGTAATGGCATATTCACTCACCTCCTACAATTCCATACTATATCTTAGTAGTCAATCTCATCAAACAGATCTTCAAAGGTTATCTTAATATTGGGAAAATGAACCAATCTTAATTCATCCTTGTTTTCTTCGCTAATAGTTTTCCAGAGATAATATTTGGGAATATCATTCTCATCATAGTCCAGTTCATAAATCTCTATTGTCTTTGTACGCCAATCAACAATCCAATATTCCTCTATCTCCTGTTGCGCATATAATTCCATCTTTTCTGTACGATCATATTTTTCGGTTGATGGAGATAAAACTTCCATAACAAAGCGTGGGGCATCTGTAAATGTATTCCCTCTCCTGGATTTAGTGCGACAGTTTATAGAGGCATCAGGAATGACTATCTTATTATTTCCCTCAGCATCTTTAAAACGGTACTGTACATTATCGGAATAAACATAACAAGTGCTGTTTTTTAACTGATATCTGACCGCAGCCACAAAATTGACAATAACTGATGAATGTTCTGGTGTAGCACCTGCCATATCTGTAATCTTTAAATTCCAATCCATTCTATATGCTCCCTTCGATGAAAATAAAGCTTTTTATATTGTCAAGTCTATCATCATTTTGTCTATATCTGTATACGATTTTCCTAGAGAAGGATTCTGTTTCATCTGTTGTACTTCATTAATTGCAGATATAGTCTCACTGTTTGGTATTTCTCTGGTAACTTCTCTTGAATAAATCTCCCTATGTTCTTTATTCAAAATTATCATTTAGTAAGCTCCTTATATGCTTCCATATTCTGTTTAATTAATCGTTCCGAAATTGCTGTCACATCTTCTACGTCTGCTATTTTCTGTGCTTCTGCCAGATTTTTATAATCCTCGTATACGAAATCTGCATTCATATATTCTTTTGCACGTTTTGTCATATTATCACTCATAATTCCATACTTCCGAAATCAATCACAAAATCTTCATAGATTCCCACTTTAACAAAATCCTGTAAGGTATAATCATTAACACTTTCATCACCGGTAAAATTATATACTATAACACGATTCTTCTCAGGATCAACAATCCAATATTCCTTAACACCTGCGGAACGATATTTCAGAAGCTTCAACAGGTAGTCCATTTTCTTACTTGCAGGTGACACAATCTCAATAATCCAATCAGGTGCGCCCTTACATCCTCTATCATCAAGCTTATCTGGATCACAAATTACAGAAATATCTGGCTCTACATAGGTATTACTTCTTTCATCCAGGTAAACAGCAAATGGTGCAGCATAGACCTCGCATTTTCCTTTATGTTCTTCAATATAACGATCAATAATACTGACAAGTCTTGTTGAGATACGCTGATGCTTTCGGCTTGGTGGTGCCATCATATACATACGACCATCAATCAGTTCTGCTCTTTCTCCATCTGGTAAAGCATATATATCATCTATAGTATAAGCTTCTTCTTTCAATAATGGCATGTTATCACCTCCAAGTGAGCTTAGCTATAAATATATTATAATATAGATTATGCCTATTCAGCAACCTGTTTTTTGATTCTGACAAAACTGACAAAACTATATCACTTCCTGGTTCCACTCCACACCATTTGTATCTGTCCATGTGTCTTTCCATCATAAATATAGACAGTATTAGTACAATCCATGTAACGGCCATCCACTAACTTATAAACAGTAGTTGTTTCTCCCCGCAGATTTATAATTTCAACTACATCCTCTCCGGGATAATCTTCATTTTCTAAACTGGATTCAGTATCCTCGTCTTCAATTTCTTCTGAAAAATCCTCTTGGTTTTCATTGTCATCTGCATCCGAATCAACCGCTTCTGTTGGTTGGTCTTCCACTATATTTTCTTCATTTTCCGGAAGCTGCACAACATCAATAATTGCTTCAATAGTTTCTACCGGTGAATCACTCTAGGGATATCCAGACATATCTCCGCCTGCTGACGCAAGCAATTCATACCAAGAGCGATTGCTGCAAAAATGCCATAAGAACGAGAGCTTTTATCCTTTGCTCCGGCAATAATAATCAAAACCAGAGATACTATGGACAATAAAACAACTATCACTGTCGAAAAAATATGCATCTTAATGCCTACCTGCAGGAGTCTGTTTTTCTTACCCTGAATGCCTATACATACCATCATTGCACACACCAGAGTACATACATTGTACAGACTGCTTAGCTGATTCCATAACTGATGCGATGGTGCATTCGATGCACTAAGGTCACTTACCGCAATAATTCAATAAATTCTTTTTCTTTATCATATGGCATTTTCCTCACAAAACCACTTCAGATAATCGTCCAAAAGATTCTTATCTGTTTCATAGCTGCACTTACCATTGCTCTGATCCAGTTCTGGAACAAATGCCGGATCATTTCGGAGCTGATGCAATACATAATGCTCAAGGCATCCTGGACGATATACATTCCAAAAACTTCTCTTATCAGATTTTCTACTTTCTGATGTTCTTCCTTTTTCTCTAAACAAATCATAATATTACTTTTTCCCATTTTTTAGTCTCCTTTCGAATGATTGTAAACAAAAACCGATAATCCTGAATATTTCTTAACTATCAGGATTAACGGCTCTGTGTCTTACGCGTCTGGCTCTCATATTTTTTGTTCTGCAATTTTCATTTCTTCTACAATTCCTGTTAAAACACAACTTTTCCAAACGAAGTTAAATGTTCACTATATAAAATCAACTTTACCCAAACAGACCCAGGTAATTACAAGTCTATGCTGGAAGTATATGGATCAGATTCCCCTTTAAGCAAATAAGCTCATAAGGGAATTAGCACAAAAAAGCAGCAAACCTTTTTCAAGATTTACTGCTTATATACTGCTGTGATGGGCTGCTGATATTTATATCGATTCCATAAAATACTGCAATCAATCCAGTGCATTTATTATCTTCAAAAGAAAGTTACACATCCAACAGCTCAATCAACTTATCAAGAAATGCCTCTTCCCCTAATGTATTAATTTTGAAAAACACAGCCTGGCTTCCTCCTGCCGTAATTGCAGAAAGTTGAACAGGATCTTCACCGTTTTGAAAAAGTGTAATATTGAGACTCACTCTGTTTCCTCCAGCATAGCTGTAACGTTCAAAAATACGAACACTGCAACGCGCAGTCCCACTTTGAAAATCACTGGCATCTTCTAAAGTTGCTGATATACTGCTATTTAATATTCCGTTTTCGATATTTGAAAGCAACTGATCGAAATCTTCATTTATGCTTCTTTCTATTTTTGCCATACACAAACCTTCCTTTTCTCAACTGTGTGACATGCTCCCACCACTTAAATCCCAGATTTTGAAGTGGGGGCTTCTTGCTCAATGACTCTACTGAGCCAAGTATCTACAAGCTATCCTCGCGTGCCCCGCGATTCTTTTTGCCCGGACACGGGCGTATTTTCTTACTTATTGTCCGGATATGGACAGTTTATACTGCCAGCATCCTTCTTGCCTCTTCACGGATATTGATCGCTGCATTTCGATCTCTGTCCATCTCATTTCCACACGTGCAGCGGTATACTCTTTCGGATAATCCCAGCTCTTTTTTTATCTTTCCGCATTTACTGCATTTTTTGCTTGAAGGGAAAAAGCGGTCTATCTTTATTAATTCCTTTCCCTTCCAGGCAAGCTTATAATCCAGCATATTCCGAAACATCCCGTATCCATTATCCTGTACACTTTTTCCAAAACGCAGGCATTGGCCCATCGCTCTCATATCAATATCTTCTACCGCGACTATATCGTACTGGTCTGTGATCCTGCGGCTCAGTTTATGCAGATAATCTCTTCTCTGGTTTCGTATTTTTTCATGGCACCTGGCAACTTTCTTTTTCTGCCGCACATAATTGCGGCTTTCTTTTACACATCTTGACAGTTTACGCTGCTCCCTTGCCAGCCTTTTTTCATTTCTTCTGAAAAATCCTGCTTTTTCAAGCTCAATCTCTTCTGAAAACACTGCCATCCCCTGCATCGCATAATCAATCCCCAGTATTTTGGCATTGCTGTAATCTTCATCTGCTGCTTGGTTTTCGCAGCTGTATCCTTCATACAGCAGACTTGCAAAATACTTTCCGGACGGCTCCATACTGACTGTCACTGATTTCAGACAGCAGTTTTCTGCAGGCTCCCTGTGTTTTTTCATGGAGATCCATTTTAATTTGGGAAGCCGGATCCGGTTATCTTCTACCAGAATATTTCCGTTGACTACATTTGTTGTGTAACTGTTTTTGGAATGATGTTTTGACTTGAAACGTGGAAATCCAACCTTGGGATCACGGAAAAAGTTCTTATATGCTTTCTCCAGATGAAGCTGAACATTTGCCAGTGCCAGCGAATCTACTTCTTTCAGAAATGGATACTCCTTTTTATACATGGCTGGTGTATTTTTTAACAGCTTTTTCGTCTTTTTATACTCCAGGATCTTGTCATTAAGCATCTGGTTATACAGGAAACGGCAGCAGCCAAATGTTTTTCCAAGGAGTATCTTCTGTTCTTCTGTTGGATAGATCCGGAAACGATATGCTATGTTCAATTCTTTTTCTCTCCCTGGGTTTCGATGTATTGACGGATCACTTCAACCGGTGCCCCTCCTGCCGTCAAAAGGCAGAAACTCTGGCTCCAGAATGCTTCTTTCCAAAGTTTTTCCCGGATTTCCGGATACTCTTTTTTCAGCAACCTGCTACTGGCACTTTTATATGCATTGATAAATTTACTGAGTTCCGTTTTAGGCTGTGCACGAAACATTACATGCACATGGTCAATATCATGATTCCATTCCTCCAAAACAATTCCATATCGGGGTGCAATATATTCCCATATTTCTTTTGCTCTTTCTGAAATTGGGTCATTGATAACTTTTCTTCGATATTTTACCACCATGATCAGATGATAATACATCAAATATACTGAATGTGCATTGTGATCTATTTTTTCCATAAAAACAGTCCTTTTTTGATCTTTTACCTTTTACCTTATCGACTGATTCTATTATACCATGAATCGCATTGCAGAACAAGTGTTCTTTTCTGTTTTTTTGCAATTCATCTCCCACCTATAGAGGAAGGAGAATTCTTGCTATATATTATGTTAAAATTACATATTTTATAAAACCGAGGTGATATTTATGAGCAGTAAAGTGGCATGTCTTTACATCCGCGTCTCGACAGAGGACCAAACAGAGTTATCTCCTGATGCGCAGAAACGTCTTTTGCTGGATTACGCTCAGAAGAATGACATGATTGTTTCCGGGGACTTTATCTTTACTGAGAGTGTTTCCGGCCGGCATGCGCAGAAGCGTCCGGAGTTTCAGAAGATGATTGCCCTGGCGAAGCAGCCATCTCATCCTATTGATGTAATCCTGGTATGGAAATTCAGTCGTTTCGCCCGTAACCAGGAAGAGTCTATCGTATACAAGAGTATGCTCAAGAAGGATAATGTAGACGTGATCAGTGTATCTGAACCATTGATCGAGGGACCTTTTGGCAGCCTGATCGAGCGCATCATCGAATGGATGGATGAATACTATTCCATTCGATTGTCGGGTGAGGTCTTGCGTGGCATGAAAGAAAAAGCCCTGCAAAAAGGCTATCAGACATCTCCCTGTCTTGGCTATACTGCAGTTGGACATGGAAAGCCTTATGTTATTAATGAGGCTGAATATGCCATTGTCTCTTATATTATGGACCTGTATGATAATCAGAACTTAGATGAGACAGCTATTGCCAGACGTTGCAATGATCTCGGGTACCGGACGAAACGTGGAAAACTCTTCGAGCGGCGTAGCGTTGACCGGATTCTTGGAAATCCCTTCTATTGCGGAACTGTTGTCTGGAACGGAGTGGAATTTGAAGGAAACCATGAGGTACGTCTTTCCAGAGAACGGTATGAAAAGCGTCAGAAGCTTATTACTTCCCGGAAACGTCCGGTCAAGGCGCGAAACGTATCTGCCTGCAAGCACTGGCTATCTGGTCTTTTAAAGTGTTCTGTCTGTGGAGCTACACTTTCTTACACTGGCAATAATAAGTGTCCTTATTTCCAGTGCTGGAAATATGCAAAAGGATTTCATAAGACTTCCGTAGCCTTATCTGTCAAAAAGGCCGAAGATGCTGTGATAACTTATTTTGAGCAGATCTTAGATGGAGCAGAATTTACATATGTGTGTAAAAAGAAAAAGACTGATCATTCACTACAGATTGATCAGTTGCAAAGAGAGATCAGTAAGCTCGCCATGAGAGAAGGCAGAATCAAAGAGGCTTATGAGGCAGGCGTAGATACTCTGGAAGAATATAAGAATAATAAGGATCGTCTGGTATCAGATCGGTTAGAATTGACTGCTGCCCTTTCACAGCTATTACAGGAAGAACAGGCAGAGCAGCCTAATACAGAAGAAGTCCTGAAAGAGATCCGTTCTGTTGCGGATGTCCTGAAGAATCCAGACGTAGGTTACGAAGAAAAAGGAAATCTGATCAGAAGTGTTGTGGAGCAGATCATATATGATAAGGAATCCGGAAAAATGTCTTTTGACATCATTATTTCCTGAATTTCAACCATCCATAAAAAGTGTCATTTCAGCCTTTTTAACATATTTGTAATATTTTTCCCGAACTAAAAATCCCGCAAACCCGCATAAACGCTGGGCTTGGCGGGGCTATTATAGTACTGCACTCCGGTGGCCCGATGGTGAGATCAGTGCTTCTCTGCGTTATCTTTCCCAGCGTTTTACCATGCCGAACCGGACGACTTCTGCTTTGCTCAATGATATAGGAACAGAAGAACTCAGTCATCTGGAAATGGTATCCACTATTGTACATCAGCTTACCCGGGACCTTTCCATGGAGGAAATTGAGAAATCCGGATTTGGACCGTATTATATCGATCACACAGTGGGAGTCTGGCCACAGGCAGCAGGTGGCGTACCATTTAATGCATGTGAATTTCAGAGTAAAGGTGATCCGATCACTGATCTGTTCGAGGATCTTGCTGCAGATGGTGCGATTGTGTAAAGACAACATTGAGGTTTTAAAAGATAGTTCCCGATAATCTGGCATACTAGCTGCCAGATATGAGAACTTTAGAAATTCCAATGTATTTCAATAGGTATTTCCTTAGTTACAGGGTCTTTCTTACCGACCAATACATAATCAATCAGCTTTTCAACCGTTTCCCTGTCTAAGTGTTCAAGATTTGTATATTGCTCGATTAACTGTCGTCTGTTATCGCCAATCAGCATTTTTCTTTCAATAACATCAAGCTGTTTCTGCGTATCAATTACCAGTTTTTCGAGCCTTTTCTTTTTGTGTTGAGAAGTCTTTAGATAAATCCAAGTAATCAAGTTCGGAAAGAATACCTTTTACCTTATCTAAATATAGTTCACGGATTCCTTTTGTGTATTCCGCAATCCTTTTTTGATAAGCAGCAATCTCCGTTTCCATAGCTTCTTTTTGACCTCGCAGGTCATTATTGAATTGCACATTTTGTTCAAGCTCATCTTTATCCAGATATTCTGTGGATAACTTATTAAGTTCATCAATCACAGCTTTTTCCAATTTGTCTACTGAAATGAAAGAACCTATACAAGCGTCCTTTGCTACATGGCGGTTAGAACATTGTAAATAATGCTTACCACGATTCTTTGACGAACGCATTGTATAACCACAATTCATACAGCGAGCTTTTCTGGCAAATAAGCCGATTGTGCCAACTGTGAAAGGTTTTGCCTTTTGAGCTACCAATGCTTGAACCCTATCCCATAACTCACGGTCAATAATCGGCTCATGTGTACTCTCAACTCTGTACCACTCGTCTTTTGGTCTGGGTTTGTTTTGCTTTGTCTTATAAGAAACGCTGCCATATTTCCCTTGAACCATATTCCCGATATAGATTTCATTTACCAACATATCTGATATGGCAAAATATTTCCATAGGGTACTGTTTTTCGTTTTAGGCTGCTTATAACGCAAACCATGAAGTCGTTTGTATTCCGTAGGGTTTGGTATTCCTCTGTCATTCAACATACGGGCAATGGCGGTCTTTCCATATCCCTGTGAAAACAGTGTAAAAACTTCTCTGACAACTTCCGCAGCTTCTTCATCAATAATCAAATGCCCTTTCACGTCAGGGTCTTTTTTGTAACCATACAGGGCAAAAGCACCGATATGGTGTCCGTTCTTTCTTCTGTCAGTGAGAACGCTTTTAATGTTCTCTGACATATCCTCCAAGTACCACTCATTCACCAGACCGTTAATCTGTCTTGATTTCTTATTTCCCTTATTAGCTGTATCTGCATTATCAACAATACTGATGAAGCGAATACCCCAAATAGGAAAAAGACCGTGGATATATTTTTCCACTAATTCTAGTTCTCTGGTAAATCTGGATTGTGTCTTACAAAGGACAATATCAAATTTGCGATTCTTTGCGTCCTCCAACAACCTGTTAAATTCTGGTCGTCGTCTGTCAGAACCAGTGTAATCATCATCACTGTATATGTTGTAGACTTCCCAACCATGCTCTAATGAGTATTGAAGTAACATTGACTTTTGATTCTGAATACTGTTACTGTCGTCTGTTTCTGATTGTTTGTTTCTATCTTCCTCTGATAAGCGGCAATAAATAGCAACTCTTGATTTTGATTCTATCATGCTTCGTTCTCCTTTTAAAGAAGACGAAACAAACTATCTCTACATAATGTTATTATAACATCTTGTAGGATAGTTTGTCTATCATCTGGCAGGAGTTGCCTTTCCTTTATTTTTTCATATTGATTTATCAACTCTATCCATTTTAGAGTAAATGCTTTTGTAAACGCCACTTTATCACAATTTTTAAAAACATTCTTGCAAACTACCTTTGCGTCATTTGCCATTGAACCACCTCACTACAATATATTTACAAAGTATGCAAAAATGCTTGTACGTTATGAAAGAATTTGTCTATAAATAAGAAGTAATCAGATGGCTTTGGAAAGCTCCACTGGAATTTCACCATTCCCATTCTGATGGGTGAACCGTGTCATACGGGTGTATCATTATTCTGATATACGGGTCATGGCAGCAACTTTTCCAACAGTCGCTTACGGATTACTGGCGTGGTCGCTCGCTTCGCTAGCCTCCTTTCGTGGGTCATGGCGTTCCAGTCCGTCGGCTCACCGTATATCAAACGTATCTGATTACTTTATTCAGTTTTCAAAGAACACTTGTAAAACGGAGCTGGAATGAGGTGGTAGAACACTCCGTATATATTCGCTTATTTCACTCTGACTTCAAAACCTAGAATTGCTTTAATAAGAGCAGCTCTGATTCTGCCTTTCAGTTCCATATCGACCACAATATACATATTTCCGTGTTCATCATAGAACGGGCGTAAACTTGCTTTTGATATATAAGCGTCATAGTGATTTAATATTTTCTCTATTGCCACTTCGTCACCATCAGTAGCTAAACTGATTGTGGAGAATAGAGGACACTTTTTTGTAGACTTCATCATGTTATAATAATTCCTCCTCGTACATATCTCTAATGAGCTTTAGTGAACACATTCTGTTTCTATAAACAGAGTTTCTGGAAATATCCAAAATCTCTGCGATTTCTGCGTCTGGTAATTCCAGAAAGTAGAACATCAACACAACATTACGTCGTCTTTCGCTTAATTTTTTGATTGCTTCACATAATTTCTCATCATAGACACGAACTTCTGTACCGAACACATCAAAGGAAGTAAATTCAATCGGGTATTCGTCCGATACACCCAACTGGTTTAATTCCAGCTCTGGTATTTCACAGAAAGATATTTCATGCTTTGCACGTCTGGCAAGTTCTTTGTTGTAGTTCTTTACAGTTCTGCCAATCACCTTACGAGCCAGACAGTCAAATTGAAGTCTTATAGCGTTCTCAAATGAAGAAGGTTTCATAATCTCACCTCCTTTCAAGTTGACGTTGCTAAAGCGAAAAGGCTTTTTACCTCTTTCCGCACTAACACTCAACACGGAGGGGCGATTTGTAACCCAAATCAGAAAAAAGTCAAAAAATTTTTTTAAGCAGCAAAAAAGCACAAGAGCATAAAATGAATGCTGTTCTTGTGCTTTTATATTTGTTCCTGCTATGTAATGTGAAAAACCATATTCAAGGGTATATTGTACCGCTTTAAAGGCTAAGATTTTTTTGACAATATCGGATATATCAAAGATTGTCGATTATGTAGGTTTCTCAATGCGGCTACCTCCTAAAGCCGCTAACCCCAAACCTATATACTGTTTTTCGGGGATGAAAAAAAGGCGGCTTGTCAACCGCCATCTAAACAAAGAAAATTTTTAACATGCAAAAATGCTACTGACAATAGCGGTTTTTTTATTTACCGCAATGCAGCACTTTTTTAATGTTCCTTTTACGCAGATAGGAACTTACAAACCATACTATGCGTTTTTCTATACCTGTTAGAAAATCAACAGGAACAGTAAAATGTAGTGAGGTGATTACATATGCGTAAAAAAGAAGATAAGTATGATTTTAGAGCCTTTGGTCTTGCAATCAAAGAAGCTCGCATGAAACAAGGTCTTACCCGTGAACAAGTGGGAGCAATGATTGAGATTGACCCACGCTATTTGACGAATATTGAAAACAAAGGGCAGCACCCAAGTTTACAAGTATTTTATGACCTTGTTCATTTATTGAATGTATCAACAGACGCTTTTTTCTTGCCTGCTTCTGATCTGGTGAAAAGCACCAGAAGAATACAGTTAGAAAAGCAGCTTGATAATCTGTCCGACAAAGATTTAGTTATCATGGAAAGCGTTGTTGACGGAATCATCAAGTCTAAGGAAGTGGAGGAGTAACCCTCTGCTTTTTAGCTTTCCAATAAAATAAGCCGATAACCCAAGATAAAACTATTCTCGGTGTTATCGGCTCTGCGTCTGTGCGTCTGGCTCTTTGATTACTATTATTTGTAGATTTTTGGCTTCTATTAAGGCTTCCTGTTTACATTTCGGACAATAGAGCGGGTAATTTTTTAAAACCGTATCTTCTCTAATTCTGTCACGGGTTTTGTTGCCACAAACAGGGCAGCGTATCCATTCCGTTTTTTTCATCATTACCTCCACTTTGCTATTTCTTTCTGTTTTTCCATGCCTTATAAATCAAATTGGCAATAGGGAACAACACACAAATGACTATAAACCATTCTGGAAAATGTGGCATATCCTATATCCCCTTTCTCTAATGAATTTGCATAAACACAGCTATAAGTATGCTACCTACACCAATTAAAAATCCTATAATAATTCGTTTTACTGAATAACTGTATATTTTGTCTGGCTGGTTTCGGTCATATCGGATAGGAATATGCGTTCCTATCTCGGAGGCAAGAGAAACCTGTATGCGATTTTTTGACACAATCCGCTTGCCATTTACCAGATAGGAAACCTCTGCCAGTTTTGCATTACGCCATTTTTCGTTTGTCGGGTTTGTAGACTTTATTGAAACAATCATTCCATCTGTTTTCATTGTCTTTCCATGTTTCAAGGCAAACAAAATACAATTAAACAAGGCGAAAGTAAACGATACTCCTGCTATCAAATACAAAATAATTACATCATGTTCCATACGATACCTCCTATGCCAAATCGCTCTTTTCAAAAAACTTAATTGACAGAATAGCGGATATTGAAAAAATGATAAGACTAATTACAATACCAAAAATAATGAGCATTGTTGTGGAAACCGTATTTAAGAAATCAAACTTTATCTTATTTTCTGGTTTAAACAGAGCTGCAAACAAAATAGGGGATGCCATAATAACTAAGACAAAGACAAATTTTGTTTTTCATATCCCAGTTTATATAAAGCAGGAAAATAAACAGATAAAAATACAGTGACCGTAAAAAAATGATAACCGCCATCCTAATATCAAACGTTCCCAGTTTCGGAAAAATAAGTGTGTCAATTCCAAAAATCAAACAGCATACCACATAAATAACCAGACAAAATAAATATTTTGAAAGTACAATCAGCCTACGGGGATATGGCGTTGCACAAAGCAGAGTAGCTGCGTTCGGATATTGATGTTCCTTTAAGGAAACATATTGTGTCAACATGAAAATACTGAAAATAATAGTAAGTGTGAAACCCATAGCTCCAGCCGCTTCAGGTGTACGCCAAAGCATAATAGGCGGAATTAAAAAGGATACAATAAGCATAATACCCACATATTTCTTTACAATTAGAAAATCTTTTTTTACTAAGCTAAATAACATTCTTTTTTCTCCTTTCCACATTCGCAAGCATAATGTCTTCAATCGTTGGTCGTTCTATAAGAACATCCTGCATACATTCCATAACAACAGAAGCCTGTTTTGTAATTCCCGTAAAATTAAATGCACTTTCTTCTGTGCAAAGAAACATCTTTCGTGTATCTGAATTCAGTTTCTCTGCACTTCCTTTTATAATTCGATAGCTGTCAAGCAACTGGTCTTTTTCTTCTTGAAAAACAATCTGCCCACTATCAATCATAATCAGCATATCTGCAATTTTGTCTAAATCAGAGGTAATATGCGTAGAAAAAAATACACCTTTTCCATCTTTGTTCATATAATCTTTTAATATATCCAAAAGCTGGCTTCGTACCAGTGGGTCAAGTCCGCTTGTCGGTTCGTCCATAATAAGTAGCTCCGCTTTATGTGAAAGAGCTAATGCCAAAGCATATTTCATACGCATACCTTTCGACAGTGTATTGATTTTTTGCTTTGGGTTAAGCTCGAAACGTTCTAAGTAATCAATAAAATCTTGTTCACACCAGTTTTTGTAGGCAGGTGCTATGACGCTTTTCATTTCTGAAATGGTTAATTCATCATAAAAACAACCATCATCAAGCACAATACCGATACGGTCTTTTATTTCGCTTTCATTTCCCTTTATGTCCATACCAAAAAAATTTATTTTCCCCGACACATTGTTGGTAAGCCCTAAAATACTTCGTAGAGTGGTTGTCTTACCTGCCCGTTAATTCCCACAAATCCAGTGATACATCCCTCTGGTAAATAGAACGAGATGTCCTTCAAGGAAAAATCATCATAACTTTTATTGATTCCAGATACTTCTAAAATATTGTCCATTCAGTTTTCCTCCTCGTATAGAATGTCCATCATGGCATTTAATTCCTCTTTGCTGATATTTAGTGATTTAGCTGTCTGTATCATATCAAGCATTTTTTTCTCTACAAGTCGCCGTTTGGACTCCCTTAATAATTCAATATTACTTGTAGAAACAAAAGTCCCGATACCGACTTGACTTGTAATAAATCCCTCTTTTTCCAATTCATCATATACCTCCGTATTGTTAGGACGCTGACTTTTAAATCATTTGCAAAGGAACGGATAGACGGAAGGCGTCGCCCTCCACTAATTCCTCTCTTAAGATAGCGTCTTTTATTTGGTCTTTGATTTGCTGGTAAAGAGGATTTTCAGATGTATTAGATATTACTATCTTCAAATATCTTTCCTCCTTTAGTGTGATGTTTGTACATGCACATTATATACACACATCACTTGTATGTCAATATTCTTTCTGATTTTTCTGGAACTAATCTTCCAAATTAAGAATGGCATTTTTTGTAGTACAATAAGCAATAGCAGTTGAAAAAATTAAACGTGAATGAAAATGATTAAAGGGGAACGGTTTATAATGTCCATTCCCCATCTTCATTATTTTACAATCTTCCAGTTACTATCTTTTTCCAGTGTCAAATCAAACTGTGAAATCTGTGTTGCCTTTGTCCTCTGGTCGAGATACTTCACTGATACCGATACTTTCACCTGTTCTCCATCTTGTATAAAGATTGGATTTACCAGCTCCGAAAACACATAATTACAATTCACAGGTTCAAGCACATTTCCCGACACATAGTAGGTAAGCTCCTTTTCCGTTGCGGTAGGGTACAGCTTGAAGAATGTTTCCAAGAACTCTGTAACTTCCTCCGTAGTGGCAGCGTCCACTGTTCCGTCCGATTCTTTTGTTTTTGGTTCATAGCCGGATTTTGTTGGTATGCTGCTGATGGTCGGATTCTGTGTAATAACCAGATTTCCGTCACCATCTACATGAACTACCACCATATAAGCGGAAGTGTAGCCGATAGTAGTTTCTCCCTCCGTTACCGTTTGATCTACCGAGTAGACAACGGTAAAGTCGTTCATTCCAGCCGCTTCAACCTCCCAAATCTTAACGTCTGTTACCGTAGAGCTTGTAGGTATATCCATACGGACGGTATCAACATTCAAATCCTGTAAGCTCTTTGTCAGATATTGGTTGATGGCTGCGGTTCGTTTCTCAATGGATTCCTGCGTGTTGCTCCAAGAATAGTAGGACTTCGCAAATGCCTTGACGAAATTCTCTATCTTGTTGGTATCAACAATACGCTGCTCAATGACTTCTTTCTCATGTACCGTGTGCATATCAATGGCGGTGAAATTCTTATACACCCCAAAGCTGACACTGGCAATCAGCACCAGCCATAAGGCAATCACGGTTTTCTTATGCGTGCCAACTTCATCACAGGCACTTTCTTTCCTTTTTTGGTTTGATTCCTATCCTTTTTCTTAAATAGCATAGCACCATTCCTTTCTAATTGGTTTTCACTCGTCCGGCACCAATCAAGTGTTGCTGCCAGTACGAGCTTGTTAAATCTGCATATCCGATAGGGTCGCCAGCATGATACATTCTGTTGTTTCCAGCATAGATTCCTACATGAGTGACGTATGTTCCAGCGTTATAGGTTGAGTGGAAGAATACCAAATCACCAGCTTTTGCCTGTGACAGCGGTATGTGCTGCGTAGCGTCATACTGTGCCTGTGCGGTACGGGGTAAGCTGATACCAGCCTTTCCGTAGCACCACTGAACCAATCCCGAACAGTCAAAAGAAGTGTTGGGATTGCTGCCGCCATACACATACTTCCAGCCTTGATACTTCAACGCTTCATTGAAGATTGCCTGTGCGGTAGCGTCACTGAAACTAGGCACAGCCAAATACTGGCTGACTAATTTTACATAGAACATATTCCCGTACCTGTAACGCCAGCCGCCATTTTCTTTTATGGCAATCTCATTCTTATAGGTGACTTTGACACCGCCGGACTTGTCCTTTGCGAAACTGACCGCCAGCTCAAAGGTGTACTTTTTCCCATGACTGGAAACGTAATCAATGAAGCCGCCGCCATAGTTATAGGACTGTACCACTGTGTTGATGTCACAGCCTTTCGCTTCTGCGGATTTCAAAAGCTCCGAGAAGTATTTACACCCTTGTTTGATGGAATCCTCCACAGACAAGGAATTAAGCGGTAGACCAAGTGATTCACTGGCTTGCATAACGTCTGTCGTGCCAGTGCCGCCGGATTCCACCTGCATAATCGCAAGCAGGTAATTCACATAGTCAGAAATCCCGTATTCCTTTGCGTATTTTTCTACCGTAGGCTGATGTTTCAAGACTTCTGCTGACAGGTTCAGTCCAGAAAAATCCAAGCTGGAAGAGCCGCTTTCTTCATCATCTGCGGTCACGATAAACAGGAACAGAAGCAGACAGATAATCACTGTGAAAATCCCACCGAACACAGCAAAATGCCTTAACTTCATTTCTTGCCGCCTTTCTTACTTGTAGATTTCTTCATTGTTGATTGATTTGTGGTCTTTTTCTGAACCGTCTTTGTCTGCTTCTGACGTTGTACCGTTTGCCTTGAAATATCTGTGGTAGCTTGTGAATGTTTATTTACTGCTGATGAAGTCTGTTTATCTGCCGGACGGGATTCTCTGACAACCTGTGTTCTTACATTCTCCTGTGATTTTATCACAGGCTCTTTACTCTTGCTTGATTGCGGCTGCTCCTTTGTCACTGTGACAGGACGCTCTTTGACTTTCTGCTCTGGTTTTGAAGCTGCCGCCTGTGAATCCGATTTTACAGGAACAGGCGTTGTGGCTGGTCGCTCATGCACCGGGGCAGCTCTCTTTGTCGCTGATCCGGTGACCTGTCGCTCTTTATCCTTTGATTCCAGCTTGTCCTGTTCCTTATCCACACTCGGACGCTGTGGATTCTGTTTCTCTGACTGCGGCTGTTTCGATACCGATTTTTTATCCACGATTCCACGCTTTGAGGTAGACTGTGATTCCTGCGTATTGCTCTGTGAACTATGTACGGTCTGTGAGGAATCCGTCTGACTTTTCTTATCCGGCAATGCAAGCGGCTTCTGTGATTTGGAATCCGGCAGAGCTGGCGGCTTGCTGTTACCTCCACTGGAAGAAGCAGAAGCATTGTGATTTGCTCTGGTATGCGTATTACCTGTCTGTTTGGTATTGTCTGCCTTTTTCGTAGAAGCAGAAGCCGCCGCAGCACCAGCTACACCGCCAGCAGCACCAGCCGCCATTGTCCTACCGATTTTACGCTCCAAGCGTCTTGCCCTGCGGTTGAGGAACATATACGGGTGTCGCATGATTCGTCTGCTGACTTGCTGTGTATCGGAAGATTGCAGGCTGAACATTGCCATCAAGTCACCTAATTTAAAATAGATTCCGGCAAAGGTGACTATCTGTAGAAATGCCACCATGAAAAACGGATAGCCGGAGGAAATGGAATAAAACATAGTCGAGATACTAAAGGCTGTGGTAATAATCAGTGTGATTCCGGCTCTCATCATAATGGTATTGAACAGCTTCGTAAGAGCCTTTTTTGCCATGCCCTCATAAGTCGGTATCATGGAGAGGATAAAACTAATCGGCAGGAACATGGCGTAAATGATGAATAGCACCTGCGAGAAAATCATCATGCCGGTAAGCAGAAAGACAAATGCCGAGATACCAATATTGAAGATAAACAGGAACACTACCATACCTAAACGGGTCATGGTCTTTGTGACGCTCAAATAGTCATTGTCCTTATCCTCGATTTCCTCAATCACAACGTCCTCTCTGTCGTCCGTGTCTGGACTTTCCGATAACAGGCTTTCCACACGGTCAGAACCGAGCGTTTCTATATCCGATTCCCCGTACTGTAAAAGCAGCCACGGTTGTTTCACCTGTATGGAAAACAGGCTGTCTCTTATTAAATCTACGCTGTCTTTTCCTTTGCTGTTGGAATCGGGCAGCACGATTTTTGTACCGAGCGATAATGCCGAGCTGCTTATATCTGCGGAAAAGTCATTGATTTTGCTGATATAATTGGGGGCGTATGCAATAAAAGAAGCTGACAGGATAAACACCACAAGGAAGTTAATCACCGCATGAACTGCTTTTGTGGTTTCCCTCTTGATAAGTCCTGTGTATGCCACATAGATACCCATTACCAGAATAAGGATAAGCAGAAATCCCACATAAAATCCCTCACTGGAAAAACCGCTGGAAGTGATACCAGCCAACGTCTGAATGTTCTTTCCGATAGAGCTTGCGGTATCAGAGATAAAGTCCAGCTTGTAGGCTTCCTGTACCACATATCCCGTCGCATTGGAAATGTATAAGCTCACCGTCCAGGCAAAGTTTGTGATGGCATATAGTCCGTACTGAATACTTTTGCCGATACCGTCAAGCCAGTTCCACGGCAGCCAATCCCAACTTGAATCCACATAGAAATCAAGCTGGTAGTTTTCCAGCGGATATTTGGAATAGGTGTTAGCGTCACTCACCGTATTGTCTACCAGACCAGCCGCATGAGCTACCGTACCCGTGATAGATAAAAATACCAGCACACCGAGAATCACCGAAAGCGTGATAAGCAGATAACGGACTATTTTTCTCTTGTCCATAGGCTTCACCTCATTTCTTCCGTCTGCACTGGCGGTCTGGTATCAAAGGCATGGAACAGGTCAGAGAATACAGGGTGAATCTGGATAACGCCCACACGCCCATACAAATCTTGAAACAGGCATTGTCCGTTTTCCAAATCCCTAAGTCGTTTCTGGTTGCCCTCGTCCTCCTTATCCACACCGAAAAATTCAAGAGTATTCTTGATTTCCTTTATGTCTGTAGAACGGAACGCAAACTTTAAGCCGATATTGTTCTTCATCTTTTCATCGTCCACATCACCAGAGTTTTGTGTAACGAAGTAAACAGCAGCGTTCATGGAGCGTCCAGCACGAATCAGCTTGTTAGACAATGCTTTCCCCTGTGCCACCTGTAGGAACGTCCACGCCTCGTCCAAGTCCACCATCTTAAAAATGCTCCTGTCGGAATGGATAAAATCAAGGGCAAAGGTACTAATGACAATCAGCATAGCCACGGACAATAATTCCATTGTGGTGTATTCTTCAAACTTCGTGTCCTTATCCGGCAACACAAGGTCTGCCACCTGTATGATGTTGAGCTGCCTGTTTAACTGATGGACTGCTCCACATCACCGTCCGAGAATAAAAGGTGTGCAAAGTCATAATCGGTCATGCTCTCGATATGGTCTGCGATATTTTCTGCCACAGGAGAACCGTCTTTCCTTAATTTATCAATGACACGGAGCAGTCCTCGTTTTTTGCTCTGTGTCACGGAACGGATTGCACGCCTTAATACAGGGAACTTCTCACCGTCACGGGACGAAATACCTGTAAGGAATGTCAGAATGTCGATTGCCAGACTTTCAGCGTCCTTTGTTCGCTTCATAATCACATACGGGTCAAGAAGTCCTCTGTTTTTGTTCCTCACTGGTGAGATTAACTATCTTGATTTCCTGTGCAATGTCGGGTATCGTTTCCTGCCAGTTACCACGCTCTGATTTTGGGTCTACAATGACCGCTTTTCCTCCAAACAGCACCGCATAATAGATGATAAGGTTGTTACAGAAAGACTTCCCACCACCGAGCGAACCGAGAAAAGCAGCCGCAAGAGCATTTGTCACAGAACCTTTTACGCCCTGTGCTGCAAGGCTAGGTTTTAGATAGACGTTCTTTCCTGTATCAAGGTTATAGCCGATATAGATACCGTCCGTTTCCCCAAGCTGCTGTGTCGCACCGAAGCCAAGTCCGGCGAGAAAGTCCGAAGTGACGTATTGGATATAATCATTGATATATCTTTTGCTGGACGGGATAAACTCACCATGCAACCCCAACATATCACCGAATGGGCGAACCAGCTTGACGTTCAAATCATCATAGAAATCTTTGACTTCATCACAGCGGCGTTTCAATTCTTCCAGAGTGTCAGCTGCCACACGGATAACGTAGGATAATTTATACATGGATTCTTTGGACTGGTCTAAATTTGTTTCCAGTTCATTCACCGAATCCAGAGCGTCCATGACGTTACTTCCCGTTTCGTTGTTGGATTCCCAAGCATGATTATCCAAGTCTTTCAGCTCTTTCTTTTTGTTCCTAACAGTCGTCAGAGCCTTTTTGTTGGTGACGATTTCCACATTCATAGAAGTGGAAACGGGGAACGTGAATTGCTGTTGCTGATAATAAAATATCTCGCTTGACGGAAAATCCAGCTCACCCACGATATTGTTAATCGTGAAGTAGGCAACAAAAGTTGTCTGATCTTCACGCTCAATCTTTAGGTATCGCTGGTTTTCTTCAATCATGCAGCGTGTCGGACGGATAAGGTCATATCGCTTCACCAGTGTTTCACGCTTTAACTTTTTTATCGGGAGGTCATAACTGTAATCACTGTAGCAACGCCGGTATTCCCGTAGATATGTTCCAAGAGGTAGCCGAAGTCGTTCTTATCTAGTCTGCGGAACTGAAAGCGGCGTGAGATTTTGCTTTCCAAGAGTTTTTCCATCTTTAGGAAACGGTTGATTTCATCATTACTCATGGAAACGAAGTCACCCATCAGCTTGTGATTGACTTCATAGATAAAATCCGCAAAGGTCATAGCTGCTGATTTTCGCATACCCTTGAAGCTGATTTCTTCCTCATTTACCAGCAGCTTGAAGCCAAGAAAAAAGCGGTAGTCAATCTGATTTTCACCAATCATCTCAACCAACGCTTCTGTCTGTTCATCTACCTTTTTACAGGCAATCTCTTTTAATCTGCCTGTGATTCCCTTTTTGGAACGCTCCTGTACTGCACGCAGGCTGTCCTCTGTGGCAATCTGTAGGGCATGGATTTTTCCGTCACGGTTCTGGGCGATAAGCTGACGGAAGTTGTCATGCACCATGTATTTTTCTTCTGGTGACAGGAACGAATAATTGTAAGGTGTCAGCTCATAGTAGGCAAAGCACTCACTGTCATGGTTGAACACCAGATTGTTTTCTATGTACTTAATCGGGAACATACATCACACTCCTAACTGCGGTCACGCTTGTATTGAATTTCTGATTTTTCAGTTTGATAGCTTTTCCTGCATAGGTCACTTTTGGTCGGAGGAAAAAGCTCACACAGGATTTTAGGAATCCAAAAGGCTTTTTTCCGTCAAAGGTCTTTTGCGATACAAACCAAGTGAACGCCACAGGGATTCCAAAGTATTTGAGAAATGCACCGTCAATCATGTTAAAGGGCGGTAGCTCCCCAAAGAGAATCACCACAAACAGCGACACCACGAACCAAGCCATCTGACTGAATGTGAGCGGGAACGGGAGTTGAAAGTCGTTGATTGCATAAATGACTTTTTCCACGCTCCATATGCTTGTATAGCTTTTGATTTTCTTCAATTTTCACAGCTCCTTTCTGTTCTAAAATGGAAACAGCAGCCTATGTTTCAAGGCTGCTGAAAAAAAATAACCAGTGTCATTTCACTGGCAGATAAAAAATATTCAGTTGTAATTGTTAATACGGACATTCAAACACGCCATGATTGGTGACGACAAAACACCCCTCTAAATCAAGGTCACGCCCGTAGGCTTCATAGTCTATGTAACTGCGGATTCTGTCTGGTATCTCACCCAGACTTTGACATTCATCTATGAAGTAATAGGCAACGTCTGTCATATCGTCACAATCGGGATAATGGATAATATCGTCTGCATGTTCGCACAAATCTTCCAAGCTGCTGTAATAGCCTAGCAGTTCCGATAATTCGTCCTGTATGTCTTCTGGTAAGCCCTCCACCATTTCACACAGGCGGTTGACTTCCTCAATGGGTGTGTACTCGTCAATCTCAAAGGGTAGCTCATAATCATGGATTGCGTATTCTTCGTATCTGTCATTCAAGCCGATACGTTCTGCCATCTCGTCATAATCAACGGGCGGCGTAAACCACGCACCCACAAGCTCACCCTCGTTGTATTTCCCAAGATTGGCGATATAGATTCGCATTTCTTCGATACCACATCACCCCTTTACTGATAGCGGAATACGCCGCTTGTGGTAAATAAGTATCTGTCGTCCATTTCCAGCTCACTACCATAGGAGTGATAGTCGATATGTTTCAACAGTTCGTGAGGAATCTCACCAAAAACATATTCTTCACGGATAAGGTATTCTGCCAGAGCTGCACCGTCACCCACATCATAGTAGCGTATCTCGTCCTTGTGGTCGATAAATTCCTCGAAGCTGGAAAACCATTTCTGCTGAATGGCTTTCATTTCATTGCCGATAGGCGTACCCTCCAATTCCAGCACCATGCGGCAGTTGGCGTTGATTTCCCAAAGTGGCATATCACTGTGTAAGTCAAAGGGCAGCTCATAGTCTGCAATCTCAATCTGTTCTTCATGTTCCACGCCGATTTTTTCTCGGACTTCCTCAAAGTCCACAGGGCAGTTGAACCAAGCACCGGAATATTCTTCGTCACCCTCACGATACGGTTTTGTATTGTTTAACAGGTAGATTCGCATTTCCTGCATGGTCTGTCACTTCCTTTCATCATATCCAGTATTCCCATTATAACAGCATAATCTACACCGAACACATAATGAGAGAATTTTTCTAACTGTTCTTTAGGATATTTAAGCGGTAGCTGTCGTTTGATTTCTTCCCACACTTCACGCTTGCGGTAAGGCAGGTCGGAAACATCATTACAGCCGATATAATCTTTCATATCCTCAAAAATATCTGTTTTCATGTTGTCCTCCAATCTAAAAATTTTGTATAAAAAAGCAGCAAACCTATTATGATTTACTGCTAATTCATTTTAATAAAATTTTGCCTTAATTCATCATCATTGTTAATTCTCTGAATAACCCACGGTTGCAAAAAGAATTGAATTTGAGGGTCTAACATATCTACCAAATGAGTTTGTCCTGCTGGTGAAATAATTTGCAGGTGTTGTAACTCAATTACCAATCCATTATTATAAGGAAGTGGCAATGTATGTGTTGGTTCATTGATAAACTCCCGAATCACAATAACTTGTTCTGGTGTCATTCTTTTAAGATATTTTGTTTGTGCTTCAACCAATTTTTTGATGAATGCTTATCATAAAAGTAATGATATATTTTACTAACTATAAGAACTATTAGTATAGCAGTTGAAACGACAAAAATAATACCTATTGTAAATCCATATTTATCACGAAACTCTGTCATATATAGCCTTTTAGCCAACTGGTCTGGCAATAGTAATAATGCTCCGCTTGCAATAGACAAAGCTCCTAGAATATTAGGCGGTAATTTTAAGAAATCAATAAAATCTTTCATAATCATTCCTCCGCAATTCATTAAATTACAACAAATTATAACATCTTGCGGAGGATATAACAATATGATTACGCCCCGATAATCTTATTGAATAACTGTAACAGTACGTCTTTCACGCCAGCGGCATTGAATACCAGACCGACAGCGATTAAGGCAATCACCAGAAAGCCAATAAGTTTGGAAAACTCACGCTTGAAACCGAGATACACCCCGATAACAGCGATTGCCATAAGCACAAGTGACTGTGCATTGGATAAAAACCAGTTGTATAAGTTCTGTCCGAAATTCATTATTTCTCACCTCTTTTCCATGTTTCCATATCTCTGTCAAACTGGCTGCCAGCCCGTACCAGACACATTGTAACCACTCCGATACCTGCACCAAGAGATACTAAAAATAAATCAAATAAGATATGTTTCATGTTGTCATTCCTCCTTGTTGATGATTTCCTCTGTAGAAGTTGTCTGCTGTTCAATCAGTTTCTTGTGACGCTCCGTGAGCTTCGCATGGTCTAAAATATCTTTGAGATAGGTCGTACCGTTGGTACTGTCTATCTGCTGCAAGACTTTCCATGTGGGAGCTACCTGTCTGCTTATCCAGTTGAGCGTCCGAGTGAGCGTGTACGGTTCTGGTTTGGTCGTCAGTTTCAAACGCCCACGATCAGAACCGATAAAGTACGCCCATTTCTCATTGGTTTTCCATTCGCTGCGTCGCTTATCCACCTCCTTGTCAGCGAATCGCATATAGCGGTTGATAATATCAAAAGCGGTACGCTCTGCATCGTGGTAGGTCAGCAGGTCACGCACCGCATAATAGGCTCGCTCATTCTTTAGCCTTATTTCAAAACGGTTCTTGATTTTCGTATCTTCAATGGCTATGTCATACTTTGCGTACTGTTCATAATCCTTTTCATAGATACAGAAATAAACCTCCGATTTGAGCGAACCGATATAAAGCGTATTTCCCATTCCGTATCTGTCCTGTTCATTGCTTCTCACCAGCTCACCGCTGCGGTAGCTCTTGAAGCTGCGGAATACGGAAATACATTCTTCATGGTTGCATTTCTCTGTCAGCTCTGGAATATCCAAGATTCCTGTCATATCGTTGATGGCAAGGTCAAGACGTTTCATTACACCTCCCTCCACCAAAGCGTCCAAGAGAAAGTCATACCAGCTCCTATGCTGTGCCAGCAGGTAGCTTTCCATCTGCCGACAGCCTTTGCCTTTCAGCTCCAGCAATGTGCCTTTTTCCTTATCGGGTGAAGCCAGTACGAACACATCACCCAAGACATAATGTTCCGCATAGGAGTAGAACCCGTAGTCCTCATGTATCATCACGTCCAGCTTTAATTGCAGAATATCTTCAATCACGTGCCGAATGTCCTGTGTGGGGAATCGGATTCTGACGTAATCCAAGACCATTTCCAGCGGATTCTCTGGATTCAGCTTTTCCAGAGCGTCCGTGAATTTCCCCTTGATTTCTTCCGTCAAGGCTACTTTTCCAGATTCAATCCTGCTGACATACTCACGACTGACACCAGCCATGACTGCAAGACGATTCTGGGAAACGCCGTACTGCGTCCGTTTTTCCTTAAAATCATTTATCCAGTCGGTATCATTCAGTTTCAATCCCTCCAATCGAAAAAGGAATGTGACAGTTACCGATTTTGTCACACTCCCTTGAATGTTTGAAAAGTCCTCTGTTTTCAAGGACTTTTTGATATGTAATTGACTGTTTCCAGATAATTTGTGCCCCCCTGTTAGATAACGGGGGGCAGGTGATTGGGGCGGCTCACGCCACCCCAACACAGGCTAGTACGTACCTGCGGCTTTCGCTTTGCACGCCGCCTGTCCGTCCTGCCTGTTTTGTGACAATCTCCCTATCTCTTTTAAGAAATCGTGTCCTTTTGGTACAAGGGGAGTGTAAAACTCGGATATGACACTGTTTCCCGTATCAACATAGCCACGTCCTTTGATCTGTTTCAGAAAAAAGTCCTTGTCTGCTTCACCGAACATCATACTGTACCCAAGCTCTGACATACGCCCAAGAGCTACACGGAAATTGAACTGGTCACGGATTCCGTCACCGAGATATTTTGCGTCTGGTCGCTGACAGGCGAGAATCAGAAAATATCCTGCCTGTCGTCCAAGCATGACTATCTGTTTGAGCTTATTCAGCACAGCGACATTTTCCTTTGTTGTCAGCATTTCCATGAACGCCACGTATTCATCAAAGATAAGGAAGTGGGGTGATAGTCCTAAATAGGCGTAGTTTTCCCCCGTTCTGTAATTCTCCATGAGCTTCATAGCTTCACTTCTTGCCATCATACTGTCATAAAATCTATCAATACAGGCAGTTATATCGTCTTTCTTGTACCAGACTTCCGGCATGACAACGGATAAATCCGCAAGGTCAGCGTTCTTTGGGTCTAAAATATACATGACTGCATTGCTGCGGAGCATAGCTTCAATGAGTGTGAGAATAAAATACGTCTTTCCTCCACCAGTACCGCCAGCAATCAGCATATGAGGGAGCTTGTCATACTCCCACCAGACATTTTTCATCAGACGTAAACTGCCATGTTCAGCCTGTACCTCATTGATAGTGATTCTATTAGCGATAGTGTCATAAAGTAAGACATACTCCACATAGGAATCATGTAGCTCTTTTGACACCAGCTCACAGTACAATCCTGTTTCCAGCTTCTTTTCCAAATGTAAAAGTTGGTCTTGATATTTCCCTAATGTAATTTCTGTACGGATATACAATAGACCATGTTCCATACGGTAATACAGTTTTGGAAAGTAGTTGATTTTCTCTTTCTTGCCGGACGCTGGCAAGTCCTTAAAAAATCCGCTGTCCTGTGTGGATTCTGATTCATACCAGCCATTCTCTAAAATCATGCGTGCCAGCTTTTGACGGTGAAAAAGCTGTTTCACTCTGTCATACTGGAATCTGCGGTAGAAAAGGGCAGACAACACACAGATCAGAGTCGCCACAATGATAGTCACTATCCTATATGGTGTAATCGGCAAGTAGACGCTGCCATCTTCAAAAAGTGAGATTGCTTTCCAATCCGTAGTGATGATTGACTTTAGGTTCAGCAGCATAACCACCGCAAGGAATAATAGAAGCAGCAAACCAGCCGAGAAACGAAAAACCAGTGATTTATCACTGGCTCTGATACGATATCCTCTGTATGTTTGTAATCTCATAGTTCCTCCTTTTAAGCATAAAAAGCAGCAAACTCCATAGAATTTACTGCTCTAACATTTATTCGGAAAAATACTCCTTTTGATTAATTTTTTCTAATTCACATATCAATTTATAATACTCTGCAAAAAAATTATTATTACATTGACTAAAATCAACATCATTTGGAACAACCAATAATGTTTTCATCATGGAATGATAAGTGGAATTTAAGATATCTTCAAGAACTTTCATAAGTTCTACAGAAATATCTGTGGGATAATATTTGTAAAGTTTATCAATTTCATCTTCGGTTTTACGAATACACTCTCCAAGCCATTCTCTTACAGAAAAATAAACCATATTTTCTCGAGTAGTCCTATTTGCATTTAAAACTTTCACTTTATCTGAAAATCGTAACTGTAACAAACTAGACAATTCTTCAGCAGTATAATCAGTACCTGTATGACCATCTAAATAAATTTCTGCAAGCGAAGATAGACTGTTTCGCATATTTTTTATAATTTGTTTTAATCGCATAGAAACATTTCTTCTAGCAATAGAATCCCTCTTATTGTTAGGAACATAAACTTGTGTGATATAAAACATAAAATTTATTATATATCCAACAGATAATTGAAATAAAAGATTAAACCATTGTTCGGCTCCTCTAAACAGTTCGGGCAAATCCAGTGTTAAATAATATGAAGTAATGATGACTATAGATATTATAAAAAATGCAGAAATAAGCGTATTTCTTTTTATGAATATAAGAATATTTTTTCTTAACATTTGTACTAATTCCTTTCCATCGATTTATCTATATGCCAATAATTATAATATCATTTTGCAGATGAAGCAATTATTGCTTATTTATTTTTGTTACTGTTTGTGATGGATTTGTCATAGTGTTTGACACAGAATGCTTATTCTTCAAGACAATATCATCTGCCTTGATATACCAGTCAACGTCTGCACCTTGAAACGTAGCGGTTGCCACCGTATCAGCCACAGGATTGATGATTTCCACCTCTGCATTGTAGTCAAATTCCTTTAACAGAACAGAAGCCGGAATACTTACCTGTATCATACGTCCTTGTTCTTTGCACTTCAAATCGTAGGTACGTTCTTTGATTTCTTCAGAAACCGTACCGTCCTCATTCTGGATATGTACCTCTCGTCTTAATGCGGAGAATTTCAATACTCCGAAAGTCTTTTCCTTGTCAATAATGATTCCGTTTGCTAATCTCATAAAATTTTACCTCCTTATGCTTTCACCATATCGTCAGCCGATAAGATATAGTTTGTGAATCCTCTTGTACCGATTTTGTAACCCTCTGCGGTGATTTTGGGATTGATAAGTTTTACTTTTTCCTCTGATTCAAAGTTCTTCTCACCAGCAGAAGCAGGCAGCACCACGATAATATCATCTGCCCTCTGTATGTCCGAATAAAGGTTGAAGCTGCGGGAAACTACCGTCATACGTCCGTTGATCCTACGCTGTTCCACCTTATTCTCACCTGCAAACTCCAAATTTCCAAATGTCTTTTCCATGTTTGGGATAACGTGTTTTAATTCCATAAATTGTTTACCTCTTTTCTTTCTATATTTTTAATGATTGATTGTGTCATTCTGCTGTTGGGATAATATCTGTCTGCCTGTGAATTATCAAGGGCAAGCGTTGTGCTGAAAGCACCCTTGACAATTCCCATTCAGAAAGATAAATCGTAATCAAGCAGAAGTTAGATATGGTGTCAGCCACAGACTGACATTTCCATGATAGGCGGTGAACGGGGCGTTGCTTTCATAAGATGTTACCTCCCGTATCAGTCAGACTTCTTTACTCTGCGGAATCTCTTATATCCGGCAAAGATAAGACTAGCAGCAGAAATTCCCATCATGGCGAATAATGCGACAAATGGCGTGTTGTCACCTGTTTTTGGTGAATCGCTTGTCCTTGTTGGTGTGCTAGGTTCTTCTGGTGTCGTAGAGGATTCTGGCTTCTCTTTGATAGTTACCGTCTGCCCCTCGTCCTTGATGTCCTTATGTTCAGCTACTTTGATAGGATTGTCTGGATTGGTTACGTCATATAATTCTTCAAATGTCACAAGCTCTTTGCCGCCAAGTTCCGAAGCATTGAACGTAAATTCAATCTGAACCTCCATTTTAGAATCCTCGGCAGTAAAGGTAAGGTCATTTTCTACACGCTTACCATTCACTAGAAGTTCTGCATTTTCAGACTTCACCATTTCCAAACCTTTAAGAGTGTATTTCACGCCTTTTTCAAGACCATCTAAAGTGACCGTATCAACGATAGTTACTTTGTCGTCTGCTTCAATCGTCTTTTCACCTGTCGCCTTATCAGTAGCGGTTGTGTGCATAGTGATGATACGTTCCGTAATCGTCACTGTTTGCCCCTCGTCCTCAATATCTTTATGTTCTGCCACCTTTGTAGGCTCGTCTGGATTGGATAAATCGTACAATTCCTCGAATGTCACAAGGTCTTTGCCACCAAGAGCAGAAGCATTGAACGTATAGGAAACCTCAACTTCCATTTCTGATTTTTTCGCAGTGAATGTATAATCACTTTCCACAGGTTCACCGTCAATCAAAAGCTGTGCATTTTCAGACTTTACCATCTGCCAGCCTTTGAGCAGATATTTTGTGCCTTTTGTCAAACCATCTAAAGTCACAGTATCAACGATAGTCACGCTCTTTCCGGCAACGATTGATTTCTCACCTGTCACCTTATCTGTGGCAGTCGTATGGATAGTGATTTCTGGCTCGTATTCATCTGTGAGCGTACCCAAGTCCACGACTACTTTATTTCTTGATACCACTACATCAAACGCCGGAATCAGCGTCATTCCTTTGTTGGAATCGCAGCGTAATTCTTCGATTGTGTAAGTATCGTAAAGCAATGCCCCTTTGCTGTCGTCTGGTGTGGAAGTACCAAACCAGATACCGTCCTCACTGGTCTTTCCGGCGTTGGTATTCTGTTTATGAGATACCCAATCAGAGGAAGTGGAGAACTGACCGTTTGCGTCTGTCACAATGATATGGCTCTCACCAGTCGTCTTGCTTGTGATCCTAAAGGGAACATTCGCAAGTCGCTTGTGAGTGCCAGCACCGATTTTTACACCCTCAATATCCCCACGGATAATCTGATTGTAGATGGAATGTGCTTCATCTGTTAAATCCACGATTTCACCGTCATTCACAATGTCAAACTCACGGTCAACCGCACCAGTTGTCAAGTAACCTGTCGGACTTTGGGATTCTGAAATTTTATAGTGACCGTAAGGAAGTGTGTTCTGTATCAGTCATAGCGATACCGTCAACACCTGTATGGATTGTCTTGACAACTTCATTCTTGTTGTATAACTTGCCATCTACCAAGACAGCGTTATCATTTAAGGAAATGATTTCAAAGGCAGTATCTTTCAAAGTCGCACCACCTTGTGCTTTTGTATCTTTGGTTTCAAAGTCACGTTTCTGGATTTTGACACCGCCACGGATAACCTTGTCTGATACGGAATACTGGTTACTGCCGCTTAACGCTGCAAGCTCACCATCTTCTGTAATCTGTGCCACATAGACACCTTTTATCTGTTCAGAACTTCCGGCAGCCTGCATATAAGCATCCTCCAATAAGTAACCGTTTGGAGCTGCCTTTTCTTCCACAGTGATAGTACCAAGCGGCAAGCAGACAGTACCATTCTGTGTATAGAAGCTGTCACCCGATACCTTGTAGGAATCCGCTAATCTTGTGATGTAATGGACTTCGTTATTGCTGTCTTTTTCAGCGATTGTCTTTGTCGTCCATGTGCGTGTTGGTTCTGATGGAAGATTATCTTTTGTGTAGTAACCGTCATAATACTTCCAGACGAACTCCGCACCCTCTAAAGAAGCGTTACCCTGTGGCGTAGCTTTGGAAGTTTCCATATCAATCTTGAAAAGCTCAACCAAAGTGTCTGTGACTTTTGGTGTGTCGCTGACTTTTAAAGTCGTAGTTTCATTAACCTTAACCGTCATAGTGTAGACGTTCTTATCTAACTGGAATCCCTTTGGAGCTTTTGTTTCTTTCACATAGTATGTTGCGGCTCTTAATTCCACAGTGTCAGTATTGCCATTGGCATTTGTCGTAAGTGTGGCAATAGACTTCGTGCAGCCTTTATCAGAATAGACACCATAAGTCGCACCAGAGAGGGAATAACAGTCGTTCCCGTTTGTGACTGTAGCATTACTGGAAGATTTCTGAATCTTGCCATTCCCGACAGCCAGCTTCGCCCAGAACTGTCCTAAGTCCTGCCCCTCGCCGACATAGATATAACCGCCGCAATCATAACGGTCTTTATTTTCTTTAGCGAAAGACTTTGCGTTCTCATAAACTTCTGACTGGATTTTTTCTGATACTTCATCATAGGCAGCTCGTACATTGTTATACCCCCAACCTAAGTGTACGCTCAATCTACGCCAGACAACGCATTGTTCCAATAGATAAACCTGCTTGCTGGAAAGACTATGAGTTTTGGAATACTGTTTGACGTATTCCAGATTCAACGCTACATCTGATATTTGGTCGTTACTCATTCTGTCTTTAGCGTCAACACGATTTTTATATCCTGATTTAAAGTCGGTGTTAATATCTACACAATAGGCAATCTGACCGTCAGCGGTCATTATGCTTTCTTCAAAACTTTTAATTTCTGTACCGCCATTATCAACCTTAACGATTGTTCCTGCTTTACCGTCAGTAGTGGTGTAAACGGAATCCGCAGCATGAATCTGCGTGACAGGTAAAGTAGTAAATACGGTTGCAAGGGTAAGGAAACCCGTAAGCAATCGCTTCATAATCTTATTCATATTTCTTGATTCTCCTTTCGTTTTGGGTAAAAAAATAGACGCTCATTTCTGAACGTCTTAGTTGTTGAAACCATTGGAACTATGCAGGATAGTTTGTTTCATCTTCATTTTTCTATGTTTTTGTTCTTATGCATCCGTAGCAGGAAAAAACTTGTCCTATACAAAATGACGTATTTTCAAGGCTTTCCAGCTATGTTGTTCTTACGAGGTCGCACCAGAGCAAAAAGCCCGTTCTACTTATGACAATATTCTCAGAGTAGTCCGCAATATACCTGAGATTGCGGATCCCATCAAATTCCTGCGTGCCAGAGAAGTTGTTCATTTCCAGAGATTTGGGGAAGCTCTTCAGTCCATTCAGGAAGAACTTGATGCCAAAAACTTCTATGCTTTTACCCCGGGATTTGATAATCCCTGCACTGCATCATGCAACAGCAATAAATAAAGTACGCAGCCAAAACCTGCGACATACTGCGCGAATTTATGCGATTAGCATCGCGAAGCGTGTTACTGAGAACGGAGTGAACAGTAATACGCTCCATCTTAAAAATCACAGAAATTTCATATTTGCTTTACAAATATATCTGGTGGTGCTATAGTATTCTTAGCTTAATAGCCACAAAAGTAATTGCCAAAAATATTGAGCAATTACAAACAAAAATATGATATAAAAGGGGCTGTCTCACATAGATATTATGTGACAGCCCCCTTATTGGAGGAATTATGCAGATAATTATTGTTGGGTGCGGTAAAGTTGGACGTACCCTGGCAGAACAGCTTCAGGAAGAAGAATCCGACATTACTCTTATAGACGTTTCTTCTAATGTGATCACTTCCCTTCAGGATGACATTGATGCCATGGGTATCGTGGGAAACGGTGCAAGTATCAACACGCTGGTGGAAGCAGGTATTGAGAATGCAGATATCCTGATTGCCGTAACCGGCTCTGATGAAATGAATCTCCTCTGCTGCCTGATCGCACAGAAAACCGGCCATTGCCAGACGATTGCCCGTGTCCGCAATCCTATCTATGCCAAAGAGATCAGCTTCATCAAGAAGCGTCTGGGTGTTACTATGATCATTAACCCGGAGCTTGCAGCTGCACAGGAAATTTCCCGTCTCTTACGCTTCCCTTCAGCTATCAAGATCGATACTTTCGCACGTGGTCGTGTGGAAATGCTGAAATTCAAAGTGCTTCCTGAATTTAATCTGGATGGCATGACAATCTCACGCATTACGGAAGCCCTGAAATGCGACGTCTTGTTCTGCGCAGTAGAAAGTCGGGATCATGTATCTATTCCCGGCGGTAATCAGGTGATCCACGACGGAGATATGGTTTCCATTCTTGCTTCCCCGGTGAATGCAGCAGCCTTTTTCAAAAAGATCGGCCTGAAAACCAATCAGGTAAAAAACGCCATTATTGTCGGCGGAGGAACCATTTCCTATTACCTTACAAAAGCCCTGCTTGATATGAACATCTCCGTTAAGATCATCGAACAGAATGAGTCCCGCTGTGAAACCTTAAGTGATCTGCTTCCGGAGGCAACTATCATTAACGGAGACGGAACCAATCGTTCTCTCCTTATGGAAGAGGGACTCTCACGCACAGAGGCTTTTGTATCACTCACAAACATGGATGAGGAAAATGTTTTCCTTTCACTCTTTGCCAAAACAGTTTCCAATGCCAAACTGGTTGCCAAGGTAAACCGCCTTGCCTTTGATGATGTCATTGATAACCTTGATATCGGAAGCGTCATTTATCCGAAATATATCACAGCCGACTATATCCTGCAGTATGTACGTGCCATGCAGAACAGCATCGGCAGCAATATTGAAACCCTTTATCATATCCTGGATAATCAGGCAGAAGCTCTGGAATTTGCCATCCGCGAAAATTCACCGGTAACAGGCATTCCATTATCTGAACTGAACCTGAAGAAAAACCTTCTTGTAGGTTACCTGAACCGAAATGGTCAGGTCAAGATTCCCCGAGGCCAGGATACCATTCAGGTCGGAGATACCGTTATCATAGTAACTTCTCAGAAGGGCCTTCGCGATATCACAGATATTCTGGAAAAATAAAGGAGCCGAATTATGAACTATTCCATTATTGTCTATATCATCGGAATGATTCTGGAAATTGAAGCTGTATTTATGGCTCTGCCCGCAATTACGGCACTGATCTATCAGGAAACTTCCGGTGTAGCTTTTCTGATCACGATTGCTTTATGCCTGGTCATCGGGCTTCCTCTCACCAGGAAAAAGCCGACAAGAAAGGCTTTCTACACAAAAGAAGGTTTCGTGACTGTAGCATTAAGCTGGATCGTTCTGAGTATCATAGGAGCAATCCCCTTTGTGATCAGCCGAAGCATTCCAAATCCTGTAGATGCATTATTTGAAACAGTTTCGGGTTTTACTACAACAGGAGCCAGTATTCTCAGCGATGTGGAGGCACTTCCTCATTGTATGCTGATGTGGAGAAGCTTCACACACTGGATCGGCGGAATGGGTGTTCTGGTTTTCATCCTCTCCCTTCTGCCACTTACCGGCGGTTATCATATGAATCTTATGAAAGCGGAGAGTCCCGGACCATCTGTAAGCAAGCTTGCGCCAAAAGTACAGTCAACTGCCAAAATTCTGTATTCTATTTATTTCGTAATGACAGTGATCCAGATCCTGCTTCTTCTGGTCGGTGGTATGCCACTGTTTGACTCCATATGTACAGCTTTCGGTACTGCAGGTACCGGAGGATTTGGTATTAAAAATGACAGCATGGCCAGTTACAGTACATATCTGCAGGTAGTCATTACTGTATTTATGATTTTATTTGGCGTTAACTTTAATGCTTACTTTTTCATTATCACAAAAAAATTTGCTCAGGCTTTTAAAATGGAAGAAGTGCGGTATTATTTCGGAATCATCGGTATTGCAATTCTTATCATCACCTGCAATATTTACCATATTTTCGGAAGTGCAGCCAAAGCTTTTCAGCAGGCAGCTTTCCAGGTTGGTTCCATTATCACAACAACCGGATATGCAACAACAGATTTTAATACCTGGCCGGAAATTTCGCGGACAATCCTGGTACTGCTGATGTTTATCGGTGCATGTGCCGGAAGTACAGGCGGTGGCATTAAAGTATCCAGAATCCTGATTCTCTGCAAAACAGTCCGCAAGGAGCTTCATATTTTTCTGCATCCAAATGCGGTAAAGAAAATAAAAATGGACGGCAAAGCCATCCCACATGAAGTTGTTCGTTCCACAAATATTTTCTTCATTGTATATATGCTGATTTTTGCATCCTCATATTCCTGATTGCCTTTGACGATTTCAATCTGATCACGAATTTTACGGCGGTTGCGGCAACCTTTAATAATATCGGACCTGGTCTGGAACTGGTAGGACCTACCGGAAACTTCGGCATGTTCTCCTGGTTTTCAAAGCTTATCCTTACTTTTGATATGCTGGCAGGACGTCTTGAGATTTTCCCGTTACTGATATTGTTTGTAAGGGATACATGGAAGAAATTCTAAAAATATTTTGGTAAAACAAATTTTATTTTTTTACACTGTATTCATATTTTATTCATATTTATTGGATATAATGAATTTTAGAAAGATGATGAATCTTTCTTATAAATATTTTTCTTTTTCATACGCGCCGGTACGAAAGTACCGGCCTCCTTCCATTTATGGGAGTTTTTTATTTTATGGCATTTTTCTCACACCTTCATAATCAAACGCAGGAATAAAACTCTCTCTGGCAGTTTCACCATCTTGAAAAAATCCATTTTCAATCCCAAGCTCAAATGCATAGTCCAGAACTTTTTCATATTCTCTTCTGGTTACACAACGATTCAGTTCTGTATATTCTTTCTGCTCAAAAACCGGTGTGTACTGATTCATAATACTGATATAAATCTGCTTTCCAAAAGTCTTATGTAAAAGTTTCAGAACCTTTTTTGAATTTCTTGTATGCCCCGGCAATATAAGATGTCTCACAATAGTCCCACGTTTCATATATCCCTCTGCATCAAACTGTGGCATTCCTGTCTGGCGTACCATCTCATTAACTGCTTCCATAGCTCTTTCAGGATAATCATTCGCATGTGAAAATTTCACCGCCAATTCGCTCTCCGCATATTTGTAATCCGGAAGATAAATGTCCACATATCCGTCCAGAAGTTTCAATGTCTCTGTGTTCTCATATCCACCACAGTTATAGACAACCGGAATATTAAGCCCTTGCTTCTTTGCACAGTCCAAAGCTGCGATGATCTGTGGAATATAATGTGTTCCGGTTACCAGATTGATATTTGCAGCATCCTTTTCCTGCAGTTCCAGGAATATTTCTGCCAGTCTTTCCTCAGTGATCTCAAGGCCACTGTCACCAATGGCAATTTCCCGGTTCTGGCAGAAACAGCATCTCAGATTGCATCCTGTAAAAAAGACTGCCCCGGAACCTCTGGTTCCCGAAATACATGGTTCTTCCCACATATGCAAAGCTGCCCTTGCAATCTTAACCTTCTGATCCATTCCACAGTATCCGGTTTTTCCGGCTGTTCTGTCTACATGGCAATTTCTCGGACATAAACTGCAATCTGCCAGTATGCAGCTTTCTGTATCCTGCCTCAGAGTTTTATCTTTGTTTTTTTCTGTCTGTATTTTATTTACCTTCACTTTTCTCTTCTGTCCTTTTTTCTTTCCCCGACTTGATATCTGTGAATCGCCCACTGCAAAACAGTTCCCACCGTTTGCTTATATTATAACCGTTCAGTGCTTTCACAGTTACAGGCGGATTGCTGAATAGTTACTATCCTTTATATCATTATACTACATTCCCCAATTACGTCTATTCATATTTCACAATTTCCTTTTCAGTCTCTTCATGATTCTTTTTCCAGCCTGGAAATATATGATTGAGAAATTCCCAGAAGGTCTGCAACCTCTTTCTGTGTTTTCTCTGCAGCATTCTCCTTTCCCAGACCAAATCTAAGGCGGATGATCGTCTGCTCACGCGGTGAAAGCTTTCTAATTGCCTTTGATAACAATGAAATCTCCACTTCATCTTCCAGGCGTCTTGAAATCACATCCTCATCAGTTCCCAGAATATCAGAAAGCAGGAGTTCATTTCCATCCCAGTCTACGTTCAGCGGTTCGTCTATGGACACTTCCATCTTTGTCTTACTGTTGCGGCGAAGATACATCAGGATCTCATTCTCTATACATCTGGATGCATAAGTGGCAAGCTTGATGTTTTTTACAGGATTAAAGGTATTGATTGCCTTGATCAGCCAATCGTTCCGATTGAGATCAGATCCTCCACCCCGACTCCTGTGTTATCAAACTTCTTTGCAATATACACCACAAGCCTTAAATTATGTTCGATCAGAACAGACTTCGCTTCTTCTTCCTGCCCTGTTCCAAGCTTCTGCAGTATAAACGCCTCACGCTTCGGCTCCAGTGGTGCCGGCAGCACATCATTTCCACCAATATAAAAAACTTCTCCTGAACGGTTCATCACCATTCTTGACACTACCTGTAATGGATAACAGCTCATAGTCACAACCCCTCCCGTTAAAGTAATCTGGAATTCAAAAGTACCTCGTATTCCTTACCAAAAGCGGATGTTTCAAATGAAAATGCAAATACCGGATTGTCTATGCAGACAACCTCTGCTGGAGTCTGAATGCAGAGTCTCTCAAAAGTAACAGCCAGCATCATCCCCTGTTCTTTTCCTATACTGTGAAAAAAAGTAAAATGTGGATGAAGCCCGGCAGTTCCCGGTTTCCCAGACTCCCCGGGATTTTCTTTCAGGTGTTTTAAACATCTTACGGTTTCTTCTGAACATATTTCAGATAAAACTTTTTCTGTCCCTACAGATACAGGTTTTCCGTTTACAGAATCCATAAGCAGATTTCCGGAATCATAAAATCCTTGAAAAGGATATCCACATCCTTTATAGTATATGGTTATCGGATAGATATTCTTTGTCCGTATTCTCATGGAATCCATCAGATATGACAACGCTGTAATGCCGGACCACGTTGCTGCTGCAAGGATCAGAAACATTTTGACTGTCAACTTATCACTGACGATCACTTCCCAGAACCCTCCACACAGAAATGCGGCAAAATACAGTGTAAGTATTGCTTTAAGCAGCAGACTTCCCCTTTTCAGATTACATCCGATCACAAGCATTCCTGCAGCACAGCCACCATGCAGCAGGACAAGTGCCGGAAGAAAAATCCCAGACTTCAGAAAAGATCGCAGATAAATGATCCAGCAGGAAAACACCGCACCTGCAGCAGCTCCCAGAAGAGCTCTTTTTCTGCTTCTTCCACATCGGAATAATATTCCTGTAAATCTGATCAATATGTAATCTATCAGGAGATTTGTGAAAAAAACTACATCTATGTATATTTCGTAATGCATTTCCTTCCCTCCGTCTGATACTGCCTCTGACTTCTCCTTCACTTCGGTAAGTGAGATTCATTATACGTGATAAAGTATGCGGATTTTGTCAAAACGGAGGAATTATGTCTTATTATTTGTCGCACTAAATCGACAGTTTTTATCATATAAACTAAAATGAACATGTATTGACATATAATTGAAGTTAGAATAAAATGATAGATAATTTCTATGTTTTAGAAGGGCATCTTCTATACTGTCACAATTCAGACAGTATTTTATGTCTCTGCTACAAAACAGACTGGAGGATTTTAACATGAATAATATTACCGGACACACAGGTCTTACCGCGCTTTTAGGAAGCCCGGTGGCACACAGCATTTCCCCTTTGATGCATAATGAATCATTTCGCCTTCTCGGGCTTGACTATGTATATTTATGTTTTGATGTAAATGAAGAAACTCTTCCTGCAGCAGTTGCAGGATTAAAGACTTGCGGCATTCGCGGTTTCAACCTTACCATGCCGAATAAGAATAAAATTGTAGAATTATTGGATGAGCTTTCCCCTGAAGCCCAACTGATCGGTGCTGTCAATACTGTACTGAACGATAACGGAAAGTTAATCGGATACAATACAGACGGGTACGGTTTTATGCAATCTGTACGTGATGCGGGACATGATATTACCGGTAAAAATATAACTGTCATGGGAGTAGGAGGAGCTTCGATGGCCATCTGTGCACAGTCTGCCCTGGACGGTGCGGCCTCCGTACATATTTTTGCCCGCCGCACCAGCAGATACTGGAATCGCACACAGAAATTCGCTGAGAATCTCTCTGCTAAAACAGGTTGTCAGGTCTGCCTCTTCGACAATGATGATCATACTGCATTGCGAGATTCCATTGCACAGAGTTATCTGCTGATCAATGCAACCTCTGTAGGCATGGTTCCGGATATCGACGATACCATCATCAAAGATACATCTCTGTTCCGTCCTGAGCTTGTAGTGGCAGATGTTGTCTATGAGCCACAGGAAACCCGACTGCTCAGAGAGGCTAAAGCAGCCGGATGCCAGACCTTTAATGGCATGTATATGCTTCTTCATCAGGGGGCTAAAGCTTTCCAGATCTGGACCGGACAGGAAATGCCGGTTTCTGTTATTAAGGAAAAATATTTCTCTGTCAAATAGTGATTCGCATAACAGTCACATATTTCCCATCAGCTTATCTTTGATGATTGCCAGGATTTCTCTTGGAATATATATCAGAAGTCTCCATGAACGGTATCTGGAAGGAATGGGATAAATTTCTCTGCATCCACATTTCTTTCCTATGGCCGTTCCCCGGAAAACATGAAAATTATTGGTGACAATGCCCACCGAATGATTCAGTCCGATCATTCCCAGACTGAACTTCAGATTCTCTGTTGTGCTGGTAGATTTCTCTTCCAGAATCAGTCGTTCTCTGTCAATTCCATGTTCCACAAGATAATTGCACATTGCCTGAGCTTCTGTGATAGATTCTCCGTCCCCTTTTCCTCCGGACAGAACAGCCTTAGTCTCAGGATTCTCTTCCATATACTGTAAAGCCCTCCTGGTACGTTCCAGAAGGGCTTTTGTAAGCCGGGTGCCTTCTACATGGGCACCAAGCACGATAATATATTCCAGATTTGGATGCTTACGCATTCTTACCGCAGCAATATTTATATTTCTTGCCGCTTCCGCAAGGACAAGGATCATTACGTCCGATTTTCTTTGCTTTGACAACTGTTCCTGATTTCTTCTGCTCGAGATAAAGTTCTTTTCTCTTCTCCGGTGTGAAGATCGCATCCCACTGTGGCAGTTCATACAGCCAGTCAGCTCTTGCATCTACCATGTTCTTATAAAGAAGTTCTTTATCAAAGCACAGAGAAACCTTTGTGTTCTCATCCATTGTCTCAATCGGGTTCGGAATCTTCAGACTGTCATTGATTCCATCAAGAAAACCAACCATTGTCAGAACTTCCTGTCCGTATTTCTCAGCCAGTTCCTTAACTGTACCGGTTACTACCTCATCCGGGTTGCTAAGAAGCTGCTCATAAATTCCTTTTTCAATATTAAAATAATTTGCCCAAAATCTCTGAAGTTTATTACGGTCTGCCTGCTGGTCATAGGCGATGGCACGCCACTGCTCTAAGATTGTTTTATCGCTCATTTCCTTTAATCCTCTTTTCCAATATTTCATAGGTATTATGCCTGTGCGGAAACATATGGAAAATATTCCTTCCACAAGCTTTATTATTATATCATCTTTCAGTTAAAAATACAAATGATATTCTTTGTATTTTAGTGAATTTTAAGTTACTGTTCACACACCACTATCCCGAGACATACAAGCCAAAATT